>SDBV01001976.1_pt1 | contig 30697 bp, 26 predicted proteins | sample 2277081 | NCBI WGS metagenome assembly SDBV01 (sample SAMN10402039, study PRJNA504765) | marine sediment metagenome | isolation source: marine sediment core GS10_PC15, 223 cmbsf | place: Arctic Ocean: Southern Knipovich Ridge | collected 2010 | reverse complement strand
CAAGGACCGACGCTCGTGGAGGATGACTGCCCAGGCGGGGGCAAGCTCCTCCCCCAGCGAGTGCACCCTGCCGACCACTCTACCGGAGTGGCGCCGAGAGGTCGCGGTTACCTGAATCGCGGACTTTCAGGTCGAGCAGACGCCGGGACGCCGCCGCCAGCGCGTCTTGCGGCTCCTGCGTTTCTTCGTGATCTCCTTGAAGGTCGCCCGCGAGGTTTCGGTCTGCGTGGCCACGGCCAAGCGCCAACGTTACGAGCGGATCATGCGTCGGCATGCCAAGACACTCGCCTACCTGAAGAAGCATTGACGCTCCCGACGCTCGCGGACGCCATCGCGGTGAATGAGGCCGATCGTTGCAGTGGCGCTGGGCCGCGTCCGGGTGGCTCGTGTTTGCAGTTTGTCTGCACCCCGGGACCGTTACTGCCGGAGCCACGGCTACTCTCGGCCGAGCCATGGCTGACCAACCCCAGATCACCTTACCGCGCGCCTCAGAAGCGATCGTGTCGCCGGAGAAGCTTCGGGACTACGCGCTTGACCCCGAGCATCCGACCGGCAGGCACAAGGCAAGAGTCTTCCATTCCGCGCTCGGCATTGGGCAGGATGATTGGGCATATCTGCGCGACCAAATCGTCGGGCGGATTGGCACAGCCGAGCCAACGGCGGTTAAAGTCAACCCCTATGGAAGAGTGTATGAGGTGCCGATACCCATAGATGGGCTCAATGGCGCCCAGCACCTCGTTCTTACCGCATGGCAAGTGGAAAATGACTCCGAACTCCCCTCGCTGGTGACCCTCTATGTCGATACTCCCTGACTTCAAGAGATGGCTTTCTGGGCTGACGGCCCGCGATGTGGGTAGTCTTGACTCAAGCCGCAAATTCGGAGGTCCCGTGAGTACTCCACTCGCAAAATCATTGGATGTAGTCGAGCTTCGCATTGCTTCGGGGCGCTGGCCCGCGGGTACGACTGGCACTGTTGTTGAAACGTACGACTCAGCGGCTCTGGTGGAGATCACCGACGATGACGGTCACACCCTCGAGCTCCTCACTCTTCCCTTTGACGCTCTTCGCGTGTGCGAAGCGCATCAACAGGGAAGGCTTGCTGTCTAACGCGAGCCCCGTCGGCGACTCACTTTGCTCGCCCTATGGGCTCGCTGCGCGAGACGCGCCCCTACACCACCACTCAATACGCTGATACTGACGATCCGCTGATACTGACGATCACGAAATCCAGCTAACTCGGTCTCCGTGGAACCTGGTCCGCTCAGCGCGTGCTCGAGATCGGGGCGGCCGACTACCCCGAGAAGCCGTTTCAGATGCACCGGCAGTTCAGGTGCGCGCGCGATGCTTGAGCGACTTCCGGCGCGATCTAGCAGCCCGAGTCCGGCACCGAGGTCGGAGGAACCGCCGTGCACTCGGCCCAGCTGCGGCTGGCGAACAGCTTGGTCTCGACGCGCGCGACATCCGGGATGCCCTCATGCGTTGTAACCGAGGAGGAGCAATTGAGGTCGCCGCTGCAGCCCGACGCCCCCTTCATCACGACGGTCTTGCCCGCCACCGCCCCATTCAGGCGGAAGCTCTCGAGGGTGACCGCCGTTTTCGGTGCGTAGATGGTTCCTATCCCGCTCCCCCGAAGGTTGAGCGTCGTCGCGTCCCCAACCTCGCTGCCCGCCACGATGAACTGTATGCCCGGGACTTGGTCGGGGTGAACGCCCGCAACGTCTAAATCGATGTCGTAGTTGCCGTCAGGTTTGGTGCCTGTCTCCCTTTCGCACTGCTCTGGCGAGTCGATGAAGAACTTTGTCGGCGGGTCGCCCAGTTGCCTGTGGATCGCGATGCGCGCGAGCCCGGTGATGTCGACGTCGCAGAAGCTGAAGCTGCCGGGCCCGAAGTTCAGGATGGCGGGGTTGTCATTACTAGAATGCAAGACCAGCTTGCGGGTGTCCGGGTCCCAGGTGCAGGTGATTGGCTTGACCACGACCATGCACGGGTCGCCAACCGCGAAGGGGTATTCCAAGGGGTGAACGTTGGCCACGTAGGGCCCATTGTCGTTGTAATCATTAATCCAGGAGTTCTTCCGCTCCCACTCCCCAGGATTGACCTCCACCTCCACCTCCATGAGCGTCTTCCTGTCCGCCACCAGTTCGGGCAGCGTCCCCACCGTGTCGGGCTCGGTCACGTCGCGAGTGTTGGCGGGGGGGCCGGTTTCCATCCACACCGACTTGCTGGCCGGCAGTGTCGCGACGTGATCGAGGTCGGCGTTGTCCCACAGCTTTATGTGCTGGTTGGAGACCGCGCCGAGGATGGCGTCGTCCCCCGTGTACGGGACGCCGCCGGCGTCTATGTTGGACGCCCTGCGCAGGTCGATCCCGTCGACGCCGATCACCGTGTACCTGGCGAACCACTCGGTGAGGAGCGGAGTTCTGATCGTCGAGAACACGCGGCGATCGACGCCGCCGGCGCTGCCGGTCGACACGACGTCGCGCTCGGAGTAAATGCGCTGGTTGTGCAGGCCGATCGTGCGGGCGTCCGACATCTGCAGCTCGACACCCACGCCGTCGTCGAGGCTGTCGTCGTCCGCGTCGCACCAGCCGCCGGCCACCGGGATGTCTCCTCCCTCCAGCTCTCCGTCCGTGTTCCGAAAGACGCACTTGCCCTCCTCCGCACCGAAATTGTGCACGTTCAGCCGGCCGCGGGTTGTGTCGATGCCGGCGTCCGCGGCGGCCAACGCGCGGGCGGCGCTTCGGTCGCGGCCCGACACCCTCGTCGCACTGATGGCCGATGCCGCGGCCGCCACTCCGAGCAGCGCCATCACGGACAGGATCATGACCGTGACCGGCATCGCGATCGCCTGCTCGCAGCGGAGCCGCCGGGCCAGGCTCGTGAATAGATGCGCGATCACGTTCATGACGAGTGCGTCAATCACAACACGTGGCACTGCTCGAAGACTTGGGGGCGACGATCGAGGACACCCAGATCGGCCGGAGCGGAGGCGTGCCCGCCACCGCTCCGTCGACGACTACGCCAACCGTCAGGCGCTTGGTGGTGACGTCGCCGGCGCAAAGAGCGGGGTCGTCGCAGGGCTCCACTCGCGCCGTGACGTAGCGGTAGATGGTGCCGCTGACCGCGGATCCGCCGGTGCCGACGGTGAACGCCGTGCTCGGATTTACCTGGGGGGACGCGGATCCCGTGGGAGGGCTCTCGCGCGGCTCGTCCTCGCGCCACTCGAAGTCGCCCGCAACGACGTTGTGCCGGTCGTCGACTGGAAGCGTTTCCTGCAGCGCCCCAGTCATGGCGAGCTGCTCGTAATCGATCCGGCGCAGGAGTTCCAGCTCCCTGTCGGCGATGCGCAGCCCGACCTCGGTGCGCTCGGAGATCATCGAGCTGCGCTTCGAGGTGATTATGCCCTGCAGCCCGAACAGCAGGCCGCCCGCGAGCAGGAACACGGCCACGATCGTCTCCATCATGAAAATGCCGCTCTCGGCAGCGAGCCGGCGGCTCACGCGCTCGCGCAACCTCCGCCATGGCGTCTGACGCTCTCGCACCTGTGCCTTGTTGCCGCGGTCGGTCAAAGCTCCAGCCCCACGTTCCGGAGACCCACGCCCTCGTTCAGGACGATCGGCCTGTTCGCGCCGTCGACCGGGACCTCGACCTCGATCCCCACGTAGTCCACGTCGCCGTTCGAGTTCGACTGGTAGGTGAAGATCCTGGGGGTCCAGGCGTCCGTATACGTCGGGTCCGCGACGAACACCGTTGTGCGGGTGAAGGGCTTTTGGGAACCTTCGGGTTGTCCAAAGGACAACTGGCCCTCGAAGCGCGCGCAGTCATGGCCGTCGCCGTTATCGATACCGAATTCGGGCGCGCTGCTCGGCCTGCACCAGTAGACGATCCTGCGCTGCCACACGCAGTCGGTGGTCACGCACACGTCCGCCCGCAGGGTCCGCGGCCTGGATAGTGTGATCCTGCTCACCTGGCGCAGCTCCTTGACCATCTGCTCGAACCCGCGCCGCTGCTGCAACAAGGTGCGGTTGTGGGTCTCGGTGCGCAACTGCGAGCGAGCGGCGGTGTTGTAGAGGCCGAAGGCCGAGGTCAAGGCCGCCAGCGCGATCGTGCTGGCGACGAGCAACTCGATCGCACCCATGCCCCCTTCGTCCTTGAAGCGTCTTGTCATTCGCATCCGTTCGAACTCTCCGCTTGGCTCGTGAAGGGGCCGGCTCTCGACCCCGCGCCGCGCTTCCTTGCACGACTTGAATTCCAAACTAGGCCGATCTGGCGTGAACGGCCACTATTTCTCCGCGACCGCTGCCCGAATCACCTACGACATTCGTCCAGTGCCGAAAACGGCTTCAGCGCTTGCGATTCGCCTTCTTCTTCTCGCGGGGCGCCTTGAGGGTGACCCGCTTGCTCAGCCGCGAGCCGCCGCTGGTCACGATCACCTCCGCTCGCAGGCGCCGCGAACGCCGCAGCGCGCGTCGCGCGCGTCGCTTCAGCCGCACCCGGACCGCCCTCGTCTTGCCGGCCGGAATCGTGAACTTGGACGCGCCGAGCCGCATGCGGCGTGAGAGGCCGCTCGCCGCAGCGCGCAGCCGCAGGGTGAGCTTGCCCTTGCAGGGATTGTCGGGCGGAGCTTTGCAAGAGATGCGCACGCTTGCGGCGCCCGCCCGGTTGAGTGACACCTTGCGGCTCACGACGATCGTCACCGCCGTGGCCTTGCCGCCGCCGTCCGAGCCGCCCGAGCCGGATCCGCCCGAGCCCGAGCCGGATCCGCCCGAGCCCGAGCCGGATCCGCCCAGGCCGGAGGTGCTCGGCGACTCGCCGCCGCCCTGATCCGGCCCGACGATGCCCGGCGCCTGGTCGTCGATGGTCAGCGTTCTGGTCGTGGTGCGCGAGTGGCCGTCGTCGTCAGTCACTCGCAGCCTCGGTGTCACGGTGCCGGCGGAGCCGTACGTTCGCGCGGCCGTCGGCTGCTCGCCCGTGCCCGCCAGCTCGAAGCCGTCCGTGCCGGTGCCGGGGTCGCCGTCGAGGTCCCACTCGAAGGAGACGATCTCGCCGTCCGCGTCGCTCGAGTCGGAGGCGTCGAAGGTAACGACGTCCCCTGTCTGCGCCGGGTTCGGCCACAGCTTGAACGAGGCCGCCGGGCGCCGTTGCACGACCAGCGCCTTCGACGTCCACTTCGAAAGGCCGTCGTCGTCGGTGACCCGCAGACCGACGCTCAGCTCGCCGTGGCTCGAGTACGAGCGCGACGTCGTCGGGTCGGCGCCGCTGGTGGTCTCGAAGGTTCCGTTTCCGTCGAGGTCCCACTCGTACAGCTCGACGGTGCCGTCGGCGTCGCTCGACGCCGAGCCGTCGAAGGTGACCACTCCGCCGACCAGCGCCGGGTTGGGCGAGGCCGTCAGCGAGGGCTCGGGGCGCTGGCGCACCGTCAGCGTCCTGATCGTGGCGTGCGATTGCCCGTCGTCGTCCGTCACCCGCAGCCTGACGGTGAGGGTGCCGGCCGACCCGTACGTTCGCGCGGTCGTCGGCTGCTCGCCCGTGCCCGCCAGCTCGAAGCCGTCCGTGCCGGTGCCGGGGTCGCCGTCGAGGTCCCACTCGAACGAGACGATCTCGCCGTCCGCGTCGCTCGACTCGGAGCCGTCGAAGGTCACGTTCTCGCCCACGAGCGCGGGGTTGGGCTCGGCGTCGAAGTCGGCGACCGGCGGCAACGGGTCCGTCGAGACGTTAATACCACCGCCCACCAGGAGCGTGAGCTGCTGGCTGGCGGTCGCGGACAAGCCGTCGTTGTCGGTGACGCGCAGGCGCACGGTGATCGTGTCGGGAGCCGAGTACGAGCGCGAGGTGGTCGGCGTTGCCCCCGAGTTGACCTCGAAGCCGTTCGAGCCGTCTCCGTCGAGGTCCCACGCGTAGGAGACGATCGTGCCGTTGGGGTCGCTCGAGGCGGCGCCGTTGAACGCAACCGTCTGCCCCGTGAACGCAGTTCCGGGGGGATCAACGGTGAAGGACGCGGTCGGCGACTGGACCACCTGGTCTGTGACGGTGAGGTTCTTCGTGGTCTCGGCGGTGCCGCCGTCGTCATCGGTCACGAGCAGCTTGATCGTCCGCACGCCGGCGGTCTGGTAGGAGTGGGTGATCGTGTCGTCGGCGGTCTCGACATCCAAGGAGCCGTCTCCGTCGAGGTCCCACTGGTAGGAGACGATCGTGCCGTCGGGGTCGTCCGACGCCGAGGCGTCGAAGGTCACGTCCTGGCCAAGCCCCGCGGTGGTCGGCGTGAGCGTGAACTGCGCGGTCGGCGACTGGTTCTCGCAGGGGGCGGCCGCAAACGGTATCGCCGCGGCCCCAATCGAGAAGTCGACGGCGCGGATCCTGTGGTTCTGGGTGTCGGCGATCAGGATGCCGCCCCCGGACTGGAACGCGATCCCGTTGGGCGTGTTGAGTATCGCCTCGGTCGCGGGGCCGCCGTCGCCGCCGTAGCCGAGCTGGCCGTTGCCGGCGACCAGCACCTGGACGCCCCCCTCCACGTAGAACACTTGGTGTCGCGCCGAGTCGGTAACGAGGAAGGCGCCGTCGACCTCGGTGGGGGCGAGACCGGTCGGAAACACAAGGCCGCTTGCCACGATCGTGCTGCCGCCAAACGGGTCCACCTTGCGCACCCGCCCGGCGAACGACTCGCTGACGAGGAAGCCACCGTCCGGGGTCGGGGCGACGACCGTCGGGGCGCTCAGCCCGGACGCCGCGGTCGTGATCGTGCCGCTCGGTGACACACGCCGGACGCGGCCGTTGAACGTGTCGGCGATCAGGTAGCCGCCGTCCGGGGTCATGGCGACGTCCTGCGGATCGCGCAGCTCCGCCTGCGTTGCCGGGCCGCCGTCGCCCGAGAATCCCTCGGTATCGATGCCGGCGATCGTGCTGATCCTGCCGTTCGAGGTGACGCAGCGGATGCGGTCGTTGCCCTGGTCCGCGATCAGGAAGCCGTTATTGGCCGTCGCCGACACTCCGAACGCGTTGTCGATCCGGGCCGACGTAGCCAGGCCGCCGTCGCCGCCGAAGCCGTTGGGCCCGCTGCCGGCGACACGCGTGATCGTCCCATCGCCCGATACCTCGCGGATCCGGCCGCTGCCGCTGGCGATCAGATAGCCGCCCTCCGCGGTCGCCGAGAGGCCCCACGGTGCGGCGATGACCGCCTCACTCGCGAGGATGCCGTCCTCGCATGGTGCAAGGAAAGGGTCGAGGAACGGGTTGCATACCACGGCGCCGGTGCCGGCCGCGGTCGTGATCACGTCGGCCGACGCCGGTGTTGCGCCCAATGTAGAAGTGGCGAGCACGGCCACAAATATCATGGTTACGCGAATCCTAAGGCCAAGATCCACTGCGACTCCCCCAATCTCCTTACCCTCGATCACAGTCTAGAGGAAGTCGGGCCTCAGCGTGCAACGCGCCCAACAAGTGGGCTACCTGGACGGTTGGCCCGTCAACAAACCGGGGCATGGCGGCTTGGCATCCACTATCTTGGAATCGTGATATCGGGAGTTCCCAAGCACGCATGCGGGCGGGGGGCGTTGGCGCCGGCGGCGCTGGCGTTTGCGGCAGTGGCCGTCGCGGCGTGGCTGGGGGCGGGCACCGGCGTGGCGAGCGCCTCTGCGATGGCGGTCGATTGCAATGGAGCGCAGAGCGGAACGCAGGCGAGCTGCGGGTTCACCCCGGGAGCCAATTTTGCCGTGTACGTGCGGGCCGCCAAGGCTCCCTCGCAGGGCTACACGGGCTTCCAGACCAAGCTCACCTGGGACCCGGCGACGCTCGACTACGCTCCCACGAAGGCTGTCGCCGTCGCCGCCGACGGCGGCGAGATTTTCTGGCCCGAAGCCCTGCTGCCGCTGCGAAGCACCGCCACCGGAAGCGTGGTGCACGGATCGATCTCGGGAATCGTACCGCCGTTTCCGACATCTTCCCACGAGGGCGTGTTGCTCGATCTTGCCTTCAGCTGCAAAACCAGCGGCAGCTCGGCGCTGACCCTCGTCCCGGGTAGCGCCGATCCGCTCGGAAGCGGCTACGTCCTGCCCTCCGGTGCCGTCGAGACGCCTTCGATCGCCAACGCGACCGTCACCTGCGGCGCCGGATTAGGTGGCGGCGGCGGCGGAGGTGTCAGCGCGATCGGGTGCGACAAGCTCGACGGCAAGGCCAAGCGGCGCTGCGAGGGACGCGAGCAGGAGTGCGACAAGTTCAACGGCGCGGCCGCGGACGCGTGTCTTTTGAACGCCAAGCGCCTGGCCAAGTGCGACAGAAAAAAGAAGAGCAAGAAGCGCCGTCTTTGCGTCAGGAACGCCAAGCGCCTGGCCAAGTGCGACACGCTGCGCGGCAAGGCCAAGCGCCTCTGCGTGCGCAACGCTCGGCGGCTCAAGCGCTGCGACAAGCTGCGCGGCAAGGCGAAGCGCCGCTGCGTCACGAAGGCTCGGCGGCTCAAGCGCTGCGACAAGCTGCGCGGCAAGGCCAAGCGGCGCTGCGCGGCACGGGCGCGGAAGCTCGCGCGGCGCGGCAGCCGCTCCTAAGAGCGTCTCACAAAATGAAACGCCGCCGCTCGGCCGGCTGCGAATCGTCGCCTGGCGGCGTCCTCGGTCGGCGGGAATAGCGCTGCTATTCCCGCCTCCCTGCGTCCACCCCCAGGCTCGATTCTCGCTCGCCCGAGCACCGCCGTCATTTTGTTCGACGCCCCTGAGCCAGGCGGCTTAGCGGCGCGTCAGCGCATTCTGCGGCGAGCGATCAGCCAGCCAAGCAGACCGCCGGCCGCCAGCGCGCCGACGATCGCTGCCCACACCCAGGCGTCGGTGCCATCGTCCTCGTCCTGCGCGGGGGTGGCGCTGGCGGGGGTGACGGGCGTCGTCTGCGTGACCGACTCGGCCAAGCCCGTGAGGCAGGCGACCAGCGCCTCGTCCTTCAGGCCCTCGCACGCCTGCTGCACTTTCTTCTTCTTGGCCTTGGCCTTCTGCTTGGGGCTCGACTCGGTCTTCGAAACGGCCGAGCCGCTCGCCCCGCACTTCACAGTCGCGTTCTTGAGATCGGGTTTGGACGTTTGGCCGCTCTCTCCCGTGATGAAGGTGGTGCCCAGAGGGTCCCCTTCCTTCTCCGCCGTGCCGTATGGAGCCATCGTGATCTGGGCATCGCCGTCCTGCTTGCATTTGAAGCGGAACTTCGCCAGGGTGCCCTCGTAGTGGGAGAAATCTTTCTTCTTGGGTACCGGGAAGACTACGCAGCCGAACAACAGCGGCGACTTGCTGCTGCTCCCCTGGCGCACGGGCAATGTGCAGTCGGGCCAAACCGCCTCGGTCGTGGTCTTGCGCGCCTTGTAGGCCAGCTTCGAGCTGGGCCAGAGGAGCTTGAGCTGGATGGCGTTGTAGCCCTCGCCGGGCGCGTCGGTCGCCTGCAGATCCAGGAAGAAGCTCTCCCCCGATTGGTACCCGCAGGAGTCCTGCACGCCGCTCGACCCGGTCTCGCAGTCGATCGCCATCGTGCCGGCGGCCGAGGCACCGGACGGGACGAGTCCGACGACCGCGCCGGCGAAGGCCAGCGATATCGCCGCGTGAGCCAACTTGCGAGTGCCCTTGGTCCTGCGGATCCTCATGCTCGAATCCCTTTCATGTCGTTGCCGCCAAGATGTATATCCAAGATGTATATAACGTAGCGCAAATATAACGTAGCGCCATGTTACATACGGTGCGGCGATCGGCTGCTTTCGCCTAACCGCCACTCGAACAAGCGCGGTCGTATCAAGAAGTAGTGACCAGGCCGGCGTGGAGATGTAGCCGGTGCCGTCTGGTGCGGCCCGACTTGCCTGATGCCTGTCGGACGGTTAGAATCGCTTCAGCATCGGCTCCCAGCTCAGGACAGCCGGGGAGGGTTCGCAGTCTACTTCTAGGGGGATCACAATGGGGTTGTGCTACCGCGTTGCAGTGGCAAGCGGTTTCGCATGCGCCTTGATGGTCGCCGGCGCGGGGCAGGCATTCGCCGCTGTACCGGGCTGGAACGGCATGATCGCGTTCAACAGCGACCGCAGCGGGAACAGTGAGATCTACATCATGAAGTCGGACGGCACAGGGGTGAGGCAGCTGACCGACAACGCGGCGTCCGACAGCAGCCCCGCCTGGTCGCCGGACGGTTCCAGGATCGCCTTCACCAGCGATCGGAGCGGCAACCAGGAGATCCACGTGATGAAAGGGGACGGCAGCGGGCAGACGCGGCTCACCTACAATCCGAGTGAGCCAGACTACGCCGCCGCCTGGTCGCCGGACGGCTCCAAGATCTCCTTCACGAGCGGTCCCGCCATAGACCAGGACGTTTACGTGATGAACGCCGATGGCAGCGGGCGAACCAACCTGACGCCCACTGTGGCCAGGTACGACGGTCGCGCCGACTGGTCGCCGGACGGGTCGAAGATCACCTTCTACATCCACTGCAATGGCACCGCCGACCTCGGATGCGAAGACTGGGCGGGCGACTACTACCCCGAGCTTTGGGTCATGAACCCCGACGGCAGCGGGCAGGCCCATCTGCAGGACCTCGCGACCGAGAGCGACTGGGCACCTGACGGGTCCAAGATCTCCATAGACGACTACTGGGACGGTTACTACATCAGCAGCGGGGACTGGGACGTGGCCACGATCGACCCGCAGGGTGGGAACCGCACGGTGCTGACCGAGACTACCGCCTACGACGGGCACCAATCCTGGTCGCCCGATGGAGCGGAGATCGCCTTCTACAGCAACCGCGACGGCAACGGCGAGGTCTACGTCATGAACTCCGACGGCGACAACGAGACCAACCTGACCAACCATCCGGCTCGCGACGACAACCCGGACTGGCAACCGCTCCAGCTAGGCACAAACAGCGACGCCGACGAGTGGGTCGACCTGCTCGAAGCGTACGTCGGCACCGACGCCTATGACGCATGCGCGGAGCCCGACGTCGATCCGGATCCGCCGACGGAGTTTCACGCTCCATCCCCCCATCCCTACACGCCGGGCGACAATGCCTGGCCGCCGGACGTCAACAACGACGGGACCGTCAACATCCGCGACGACATCATAGAGGTGGCGCGCGCCTTCGGGACGCCGGTAACCAACCCCCGCTACCGCCTCCGCTACGACATGAACGCTGACGGCGCCGTGAGCATCGGCCCCGACATCCTCAAGGTCGCGAGCTTCTTCGGGGATTGTCCGAACTAGGTGGGCGCGGAGGCGCTGTGGGCCTGATCTGCTAGGACGGTCGTTAGCTCCTTGCTCTTGCGGGCTCGGGGGTGGGCTCGCAAATCAGGCCAAGCAGCAGGTCGACGCTGTCCCGTTGCTGAGTCCTTCCAGCGGGCTGTCGCGGTTGGCGCGGTTGCTGCCACCTATGGCGCTCATATTGCGGGCCGCTACTGACGGTCCGGCGATCGTGGGGTGGAGGTCAGCAAATCTCGGCTCGGGCACGACCGCTAGCCTTAGGAACTCACTCGCGCCCGTAGCTCAGCTGGATAGAGCGTCGGTCTACGGAACCGAAGGCCACAGGTTCGAATCCTGTCGGGCGCGCTGGCTCTACAAGGCCGCAAGGCCGAACCACGTACGCGGAGCACGATCGCGGCCCTGAAGCCTGGCACCCCTCGCGTCTACCGCGGGGTTGGTTCCTCCTGAACTGCGCTGTCGGCTACCGGCTTGTCACGTTGCGTCTCGAGGGCGGTCCGTCGCCGCGCGCGGACTACCAAGACGGCAAGGCAAACCAAGGCGATCGCCCCAAGCACGGCGGCGCCAGCGCCCAGTGCTACCCCTGCGCCGAACGTAGCGATCCCGGCTATGAGAAGTGGCGCTCCGGCGCAACAGATAACCGCGAAGGCGACGATCCCGACGCCGGCCAGGCCGCCGGTGACCCTTTTCTGATCACCTTGATCGCTATCCATCGACTGCCCGATCGTCGATCGTCGTGCAAGCCTCGACGTGTTCCTCGTTCTCGTCCAACAGCGCGGAAGTCAGATCGACGATGCGAGTGACGCGCTTGTCGGCGACCGAGTAGAAGATCGTTGTTCCATCCCTCCTGGTCTTCACGAAGCCGCACCATCTGAGACAAGCAAGGTGGTTCGACGTGTGTGGCTGGCTTACGCCGAGGTGGTCCGCGACCTCGCCGACGGGTCGCTCGCCGTCCCGAAGGAGCTGCAGGATCCGAAGCCTGGTCGGGTCGCCGAAGCCGCGAAAGTACTTGGCGACGAGATCGGTCTTCGTGGGTACGTCGGGCAGGTCGAATGGGGCTGCCTCCAAGACGCTCGTCTTCATGAGGCCATCTCCGCTCAGTTGATTGTTTGAGAACCGAATCCGTGCTCGGCCCGGTCATAGATCATAGATTCATTGTATAAGAAACTATGCATATAATACAGCTCTACCGTAAGCCCCCAAAGGAGACTCCGTTGGAGCTCAAAGAACTCGCGTACGACTACCTCGTGATCGGCTCTGGATCGGGAGCGTTTGCATCTGCGATTCGGGCCCGCGATCTTGGCAACAGCGTGCTCATGGTCGAACGCGACACAACCGGGGGCACCTGCGTGAACGTCGGCTGTATTCCGTCCAAGAGCTTGCTTGCAAGCTCGGAATATGCGGCGCTTGGGGCAACGTCTCTCGCCGCTGCGGTCGGGCGTAAGGATGAGCTTGTGGCAAAGCTTCGACAGGCGAAGTACGTGGACCTGCTGGACGAGTACGGGATCGAGTTCCGTCGAGGCGAGGCTACGTTCACGGGCCCTTCTTCCGTCGAGGTCGACGGGCAGACGCTGACCGCCGATGCCATCCTGATAGCGGCCGGTGCGCAACCGGCCGTACCCCCGATCCCGGGACTGGAAGAAGCCGGCTATCTGACCTCGACGAGCGCCATGGAGGTGACCGAGCTCCCGCGGCGACTTGCCGTGATCGGCGCGAACGCGGTCGGGCTCGAACTAGGACAGGCGTTCGGGAACTTCGGCTCGAGGGTCACCTTCATAGCCCGTCGAACGGTGGCCCCCCACGCGGAGCCCGAGATCTCCGAAGAACTGCGCGAGCTGCTCGAAGCGGAGGGCCAAACAGTGCTCGAGCGTGCGACCACCGAGTCCGTGGAAGTCGAGGGCGGCGAGAAGGTCCTGCGAGGAAGACTCAACGACGGCGAGTCGTTTGAAGTGCGAGCGGATGACATCCTCGTTGCGACGGGGCGAAAGCCGAACACGGAGGGACTCGGCCTCGAGCGGATCGGTGTCGACGTCGACGGCACCGGTGCGATCGTCGTCGATCCCGAACAGCGGACCAGTGTCCCCTCGGTTTTCGCGGCCGGGGACATCACGACCCAGCCCCGCTACGTCTACGTTGCCGCAACCGGCGGCGCGGCGGCGGCCGAGAACGCTCTTTCGGGCGGCCATTCGAAGCTCAGCTTCGACGCGCTCCCGCGGATTATCTTCACCAAGCCGACCATCGCCTCCGCCGGGCTCACCGAAGCCGAAGCTCGCAAGAGTGGTATCGAGGTCGAGACGACGGTGCTCACGCTCGATGCCGTTCCCCGGGCGTTGGTCGACGACGACACTCGTGGCCTGTTCAAGCTGGTGGCAAACGCAGAATCGCGTCAGCTTGTTGGCGCGAGCGTCCTCGCGGACGGAGCAGGCGACGTTATCCAGTCAACGGTGTTCGCCATCGAGCGTGGGATGACCGTTGAGGAGATTGCCTCAACGTGGGCGCCCTACCTGACGATGGCAGAAGGCCTAAAGCTTGCCGCTCAGACCTTTAACCGCGACGTTTCCAAGCTCTCATGCTGCGCGGCCTAGAGAACTCGAATGGCAGGGCTGGACGACGGCTCCCGCCGAGGATAAATTGTGCCCATTCCCGCTGGCTACCTGAGGACTGTCGATGAGCGAGTCGTATGACGCTGTTGTTATCGGTGCGGGCCCGGCGGGCGAGGTCGCTGCCTACCGGCTGCAAGAGCAAGGGATGCGCGTCGCCCTGGCCGAGAAGGAGCTGATCGGCGGCGAGTGCGCCTACTGGGGCTGCATCCCGAGCAAGACGCTACTGCGCCCGCCAGAGGCGCAGGCCGAGGCGCGGCGCGCCGCCGGGATAACCGAACCGGAGCAGCGCTGGGCGGAAATCTCGAAATACCGGGACTTCATGATCCGCGGCCTCGACGACTCCAAGCAGGTCAGCGGCTACGAGGAAAGCGGCGTGTCCGTTTTCAAAGGCGAGGCCACGATCCGCGGACCGGGGCGGGTGGAGGCAAACGGCCAAGTCCTCGAGACCGAGCGCATCATCATCGCGACCGGCTCCGATTCGACGACCCCGCCGATCCCCGGGCTGGCGGAGGCGGGCTACTGGACCAACCGCGAGGCGACGACCATGACCGAGGTGCCCTCGTCCGTGGTCATCCTCGGTGGGGGCCCCGCCGGAATTGAACTGGGGCAGATGTTTCGCCGCTATGGCTCAGACGTGACGCTCGTGGAGGCGGAGACTCGGCTTATTGCGCGCGAGGAGCCGGCAGTCGGCGAGCTGATCGCAGAGGTCTTAGGCGAGGAGGGGATCGACCTACGGCTTGGAGTGAGGGCCAACAAGGTCTCCGTCGAGAACGGCAGGCGCAACGTGGGTCTCGAAGACGGCACGGCGGCGAGCGGCGATGAGCTGCTGCTCGCGGTCGGGCGTAGGCCAAGCGTCGAGGGACTCGGATTGGAGACCGTAGGCATCGAGCCCGGCGAGCACGGGGGCATTCCCGTCGACGAACGCTGCCGCGCCGGCGAGGGCGTCTGGGCGATAGGCGACGTGACCGCTGTCATGCCGTTTACCCATGTCGGCAAGTACCAGGCGCGAGTGGTCTGCGCGGATATCGCGGGGAAGCCTGTCCGCGCCGACTACGGGGCGATCCCCCGCGTGGTCTTCTCAGACCCGGAGATTGCCGCCGTCGGTCTCTTGGAAGAGCAGGCTCGAAGCGAGGGCCTCGACGTGACCACCGCGAGGGTGAACCTGCCCGAGACGATCGCGCGACCGTGGACCTACCAGCAAAACCCCAGCGGCGATCTGGGGTTGGTCGCGGATCGGAAGCGCGGCGTGCTCGTCGGTGCGTGGGCGGTGAGCCCGCTCGCCGCTGAGTGGATCCACCAGGCTGCTCTGGCAGTGAAGACCGCGACGCCGCTCGAGGTGCTGAAGGACACCGTTGCACAGTTCCCCACCTTCAGTGAGGCCTACCTGGTAGCGGTCGAGCAACTTGAATCCCCGTAAACGATCTCCGTGATCCAAAAAAAGGAGGACCAAGATGCGGAACTCATCGGTTGACCTACCGGAGCTCGCCGAGGCGCTTGCCGGCGCCATGCCGGAGCTCGAAGAGAGCTACCAACGGATGGCGGTCGAGCTCTATCGCCTGGTGGGCGAGGGGAGCCCAGTCGCTGTCGAACGGCTCGCGGAGCGGACCGACCTCTCGGCAGATCAGGTCGCTGAGATCGTCGCCAACGCGCCGGGGATATTCACGGATGATGACGGCAACGTGGTTAGTTTCTGGGGCCTGTCCCAACCCGAGACCCCACACAAGCTCGAGATCGACGGCCGCCGGCTGCACACCTGGTGCGCCTGGGATGCGCTGTTCATCCCGGAGATCCTTGGCAAGACGGCGCAGGTCGAGTCGACCGACCCGAAAACCGGCGAGACGATCTCGTTGACCGTAGAGCCCGGTGGCGTAGGTGAGGTCTCACCGCCCGGTGCGGTGCTGTCGCTGCTTCGCCCCAAAGAAGGGTTCGACCAGGACGTGATCCAGAGTTTCTGCCACTTCGTGCTCTTCTTTGCCTCCGAGGAATCCGCCAAGCAGTGGACGGCGGAGAATGAGGACACGTTCCTGCTTTCAATCGACGATGGCTTCGAGCTCGGGCGACTGACGAACCAAAAGAACCTGGGTGCGGCTCTCGCGGTCGCCTAGTGGATCTAGGCCCCGGAGCCCTGAGCCCTTGCTTCGGCTGAATCGATCGGTGAGAAGACCACGCAGCCAACCTGGTCGTCGCGTCTCAAAAGCCAGTTCGAGATCGCCAGCACTTCGCAGCCGGCGTAGCCGCGGAGGGCTGCGATCAACATTGAGACGCCGTAGAAGAGCCACGCTGCGGAGCTTGTGAAGGGGATGATGAAGAACGGCACCGCGATCGCGAAGTTCAAGAAAAATCCGAGCGGCCCGGTCGCCTGAAGCCTTCCCGGCGCCCAGCGTGTGCGGAGCCGCTGGCCGATCGTCAAAACCAGCGGGAACCCGACGAGCCCCAGCAGCGGGCTGTACCACTCGAACTCCCCGACCACGAAGGCCGCGGCGATAAACGCTGGGCCGACGACGAGCCGCGCGATCGTCCCGCCCGGGCCAATCGCGCGTCGCAGTTGTGTTGTCTGCTGCTCCACCGTCGAGCCCCTCGCGTTGGGTAGGGCCTGGGCGCTCTGCGCTGGCCCCCGATCTCGCTGCGACGCGAGTTTAGCGCGTGGGTTGAAGTCGGTTAGCATTGCAAAATGGGCCCAGGATCGTGAGCGAATCCGACCGGACATCGCCGGACGATGTTTCGGTTGAAGAGCTTCAGTTGGCCACGCGCAATCACGGGACGCCGCTCGAGGCTCTTGCTTACCCGGTCACGCCCGTTGGCCTTCACTACCTGCTGATTCACTACGACATTCCCCGGGTGGACGCTCGCAATTGGACACTCGATGTCGGCGGCAGTGTAGGTCAGCCTCTGTCGCTCTCTCTCGACGACATTCGTGCGCGACCTGCGGTAACGGTCCCGATCACGATGGAGTGTGCTGGCAACGGAAGGGCACTGCTTGCGCCGCGACCGGTCAGCCAGCCGTGGCTGATCGAGGCCGTCGGGACAGCCGAATGGACGGGGGCGCCACTGGCCGAACTGCTCGAACAGTCCGGCCTGCTCGACGAGACCGTGGAGATCCTGTTCACTGGTCTCGATCGAGGCTACGAGGGTGGCATCGAGCAGTGCTACCAGCGCAGTCTGCCGCTCGCGGTTGCACTGGCGGGGGATGCGTTGCTCGCGTACGAGATGAACGGCGAAGATCTGCCGCCCCAGCATGGAGCGCCGCTACGACTCATGGTGCCGGGTTGGTACGGGATGACGAACGTCAAGTGGCTGAGTGGAATCACGGCGCTAAAAGAGCCGTTCGACGGTTACCAGCAGACCGAGGCGTACCGCGTTCACGCGTCCGACGACGATCCCGGTGAGCCAGTTACGCGGATCATGCCACGGGCACTGATGGTGCCTCCTGGTGTTCCGGATTTCATGAGCCGCGAGCGCTTCGTCGAGCTTGGGCCGTGCGTGATCGACGGGCGCGCCTGGTCGGGTTGGGGAGCGATCGAGCGGGTTGAAGTGAGCGCGGACGGCGGCCACACCTGGGGGGCAGCTCGCATCGGCGAACAGCTTTCAAACTCAGCCTGGTACTCGTGGTCCTACGTGTGGGAGCCGAACGGCCCTGGCACCTACGAGCTCTGCTGCCGCGCCCTCGATTCCGCTGGAAACCAGCAGCCAAGCTCGACGCGTTGGAACACCAAGGGTTATGTCAACAACGAAGTGCAACGCGTGCCGGTAACGGTTACGTCGCAACCAGCGGAGGTTCAAACATGAGTGAAGTACGAATCACAAAGGAAGTCGACGGGCACGTTTTGCTGATCGGCCTCAACCGACCCGACAAGCGCAACGCTTTCGACGCGGACATGATTCGTCAGCTCGGCGAGGCGTACACAGAGCTTTCGGAGACCGACGACCTGCGCGTCGGCCTGGTGTTCGCGCACGGCCCCGACTTCACGACCGGCCTGGACCTTCCGTCGGTGGCGCCGCTGTTCGCCGAAGGCCGCGCCGCGGAGCTACTGGAGGGTCTGTGCGATCCGTGGCGTATGACCGATCGTCAGTGCGGCAAGCCCGTGATCGTGGCTCCACACGGGCGTTGTTTTACAGCCGGGATCGAGCTGATCCTGGCGGCTGACATCGCGGTGGCGAGCGAGGATACGGTGTTCGCGCAGATGGAGGTGGCACGCGGACTGGCGCCACTCGGTGGCGCGACGTTCAGGATGCCGGCGCGGTTTGGATGGGGCAACGCGATGCGCTATCTGCTGACCGGAGACGAGTTCGATGCCGCAAAGGCCCTGCGGTTCGGACTGGTTCAGGAGCTTGCGCGCGCCGGCGAGCAGCTCGAGCAGGCCAGGGAACTGGCCGGTCACCTGGCCAGTCGCGCTCCGCTCGCGGTGCAGGTTGCTCTGGCAAACGCCAGGACCGCGACCGACGGCGGACGCTCGACCAGCGTCGCCGACCTGCAGCAGCGCGTCGAGGCTCTATTCAAATCCGAGGACATCGGCGAGGGGATCACAGCGATGATCGAACGCCGCGAGCCCAGCTTTAGCGGACGCTAGTGGATGAGGCCACTAGCCGCGGCCGACGGTCACGCCCCTCCAGCCACCCCGCAACCAGTTGAGGTCGACCCTTCCGCGGATTCCGTCCACTCGTCCGGTGCTGCTGCGCTGCCAGACCCGCCAGCCGCGGCCGGCCCAGTTGTTGGCCGGGACGAGCGGGGTCTTGACGTTCCAGTTCGCGACCCACAGGCGGTAGCCGCTGCGAGCGAAGCTGGTCGGGTTGCCGAGCGCTTTCCAGCTCGAGACGTTCGTATAGATGATCGGCTTCTGGCCGAGCCCGGCGCGCACTCGTCTAAGCCAGGTGCGAGCCCAAACGCGCAGGTTGAGCGGGCTCATCCCGGCGAACGGTGCCTCCATATCCAGTGCCGGGCGCAGGTCACCGGGCTCGAGTTTGCCGACCGCCGCTGTAAACACCCTCGCCTCGGCGCGGGCGTCAGCCCTGACCGCGGTTCGGCGGCGAGCCCCGTTGACGAAGGCGCGGTGGTAGGGACCGACCCGAACTCCTGCCGCCTTGGCGGCCGCGTAGTTCGCCGCGTAGTAGGCGTCGGTCCCGCACTTGCGCGGGACCACGCTGCAGTCGGAGCCCGAACCGCGGCTTGCCTGCACGAAGGCGAACCGCACCCCGTCCGCGGCGACCCGCTCCCAGTTGATCGTCTTCTGGAATCGCGAGACATCGATCCCGGGGACGCGCTTCGCCGCGGCTGCCGATCCCGGCCAAGCCAGCAGCGCCACTAGCATCCCGAGCGCGGTTGAGGTGGCGGTCGTACGCGACACGTCGCCAATACTAGGGCGCGACCGAAGCTGCGGTCGAGGTTGCCTGCTTGTATCGAGCGGACGGTAAGGTCTGCTTCGTGAGCAGCCCCACACGCTGGATCGCACATGTCGACATGGACGCCTTTTTCGTGAGCGTCGAGCTGCTGGCGCGGCCGGACCTACGCGGCAAGCCGGTGATCGTGGCGACCGGCACCGATCCCACTGCCCGCGGCGTCGTGATGGCGGCCTCCTACGAGGCACGCGAGTTCGGCGTTCACTCTGCTCTACCACTTTCGACTGCGCACCGCCGCTGCCCGCAGGCGGTCCAGATCCCACGCAACATGGCCCTATATAGAGAGAGGTCGCGGCAGGTCATGGAGATCCTCGACGACGCCAGCGAGCTGGTCGAGGTACTCGGCCTCGACGAGGCGTACCTGGATCTCTCGGATAGTCCCGTGCCAAAGACGCGCGGCAGGCGCCTCAAGCATCGGATCAGGGAACGGACGGGGCTGATCTGTTCGGTCGGATTGGCGCCCAACAAGCTGCTCGCGAAGATCGCCTCCGACCTCGACAAGCCGGACGGCTTCTGTGTCTTGACCGAGGACCGGTGGCTCGACGCTGTCGGTGAACGCCCCGTATCCGTGATCCCAGGCATCGGAGCGAAAACGGAGGAGCGCCTGGCCGGCCTTGGACTGAAGACGGTCGCCGGTCTGGCTCGCGCTGATGTCGAGACGCTCGACCGCGTTTTCGGACCACGTCTCGGGCGCATACTGCACGCGCGTGCCAACGGGATCGACGATCGCCCGGTCGTCGCCGAGCGTGAGCGCAAGTCGGAGAGCCGCGAGACGACTTTTGTAGAGGACATCGACGATCGACAGGCTCTCCGCGATGTCTTGGCGCGGCTCGTCGACGAGCTTTGCCGAAGCCTGGAGGCGAACGGTCGCAGCGGTCGCACGATCACACTGAAGATCAGGCTGCGGCCCTTTCGCACCTACACTCGCTCGCGCACGCTCGACTCCCCGACGAACGATCGCCACGTGATCGGTTCGGCGGCGCGGGAGTTGTTCGACGACTTCGAGATCGATGCGCCCGTGCGGCTGCTCGGTGTCGGTGTCGCGTCGATGGGCGCAGAGCCCTCCCTCGAGCGTGCCGGCCGAGGGTCAGAGCCGCTCACACTCGATTTCGACGCTTAGCCCGGGTCTACGGTCAGCGTCCGACCGGCGCTGAAACGGCGCTGGGGGGCGCGTCGGCCGGCGACTGCGTCTGGGCCGGCACTGCCGGCATTCCCAGTGCAGCGACACTGATAACGCAGGTGAAAAGTGCGAGTCTCTTTATGCGGCGCATCAAGTCGTATATCGGTCGCTGCTGGGCGGCGCTGACGTGTGCCGTGCGCAACTGGACGAAAATGCAGAGGTGGGCCGCGATCATGCGGCCCAGCCGGTCGCTGCCTCGAAATTGCCCCGGTTCCTCGCTTGCCTTGTGAACGGCCGATCGCGGCCGAGCGGTAGGCTCGCCCTCATGGATTGGGGCGTAGAGCCGGCCGGCGGGCCGAAGTGGCGCGAGCTTTGACCATCGACGGCGCGTCCTACTCCCGCTTCACCGTCGCAGCGATCGCGGTCGCGGTTGGCGTCGTGCTGGCCGACTCGTCGATCGTGACACTGGCGTTACCGGCGGTGCTGCGCCAGTTCGACGCCGAGGTCGCCGATGTCGCGTGGGTTCTGATCGCCTTCAACTTGGCGCTCGCGCTGGCGGCGGTGCCGGTAGCGTGGATCGCGCAGCGCGGTCCGACCGTGCCACTGTACGCCGGGCTGGTCGTGTTCGGGGTAGCATCGGCCGCCTGCGCGGCTGCGCCTTCGCTGCTGGTACTGATCGCGGCGCGGATCGTGCAGGCGCTCGGTGGCGCGGCGATCGTTTGCGCGTCGCTCCAGCGGCTGTCGCTTGAGACCGGCTCCGACGCGCGTGCCGCCAAGATTTGGGGAGTGGCCGGTGTAACTGGCGTGGCACTCGGCCCAGCGATCGGCGGACTGCTGACCGAGGCAATCTCATGGCAGTCGATCTTCATCTTCCAGGTGCCGGTCGCGCTGGTCGTGCTCGTGGTGCTGGCGATCTCGCCCTCGCCCGATCCGCGCGTTCCCGAGCCGCGCGTTGCAGGCGACGCGCGACCGCATATCGCCGCCAACCTGGCCCTGTTGCTGATCTCAGCCGCGCTAACCGCGGCGCTGTTTCTGCTCGTGCTGCTGCTGATTGAGGGTTGGCTCAAGCAGCCGGCGGCCGCTGGCCTGACCGTGACCGTGATGCCGATCGCTGCCTTCGCGGCTGGCTGGTTTGCGCACCTGATTCCCGACGGTCGCACGCGCGTCGAGGCCGGCGCGATCGCGATAGCCGGGGGGCTGGCGGCGCTCGGTTTGATGCCCGGTGCTGCGATCGGCTGGACGATTGCGCCGCAGGTGTTGATCGGCGCCGGCCTGGGGCTGACGGTGCAGGCGTTGACCTACGCTGCGCTGCACGGACGTTCGCAGCAGGCGATCCACGGCGGCTGGACGATCGCGGCGCGGCACGCCGGCGTCGTTGTTGGGCTGCTGCTACTGACGCCGATCTTTACCGCCGACCTGAAACAGAACCAGCGCGACGCGCAGCTCGCGGGTACGGCGCTGCTGCTCGACTCGCGCCTGCCGCCGTTGCACCGGATCGACCTCGGTGAGGCGATCGCCGAACGCATCAGCCAGGCCGACGGTCGCGTGCCCGACATCGCGCCAGCGTTTGCCGACAACCCACCGCCGCCGGGGGAGCGTGTCGAGCAGATCGAGTTGCAGGCGAAGGTCGAGAGCCAAGTGGCGCGCGCTGCGACTCACGCGTTCAGCACCTCGTTCCTCGTGGCGGCGATTCTCGCCCTGCTGGCGCTGGTACCGGCGGTGCTTGGTCGCGGAAGGCTCGAGCTGTGAGCGGCAAGGTTTTCTCGCGAGTGTCCGTGCTGGCGGCGGCCGTCGTCGCTTCGCTGGTCCTCAGCGGCTTCTACCTGGCGCAAGGCGGCGGCGCCTACAGGCCCGCCGACGTCGCCGATCCCTGCGAGACTCGCGAGTGGCGCTCGCCCGTGGGGGTAGAAGCGATTCTCGACCAGGTCGCACTCTCGGCAGCCGACGGCGCCGCCTGTGAGCTGGGGGTGTCTCGCGAGGAGTTCGTCGTGGCGATGAGCTCTGCCAGGGCGCGCAGTAGCTTCGTCAAGCGCCAAAACCTGACCGACGATCAGGTCGACGACGCGGTGCGCTCCGGACTGCGCCGCACCGTCGACGACGCCCGCGACGCGGGCGCAATCGGCGACATCGAGAACTTCCTGCTCCAGCGGGCGATCGACGAGGCGCCGATCGACTTCATCTTCGACCGGATCGGGCGGCCCTGACACGCCAAAACCGTGGTTAGCACCGTACAACGTGGATAACTGCGGCTCGGCGCGCTTCGCTATTCTGCACGTCCCGCCGCAGCAAGACCCTCCTCTATATATGAGCAGCCCCGGAACACAAGACAACCCCCTGCGCGTGGCCGTCGTCGGCTCCGGACCGGCCGGTTGTTACGCGGCCGGCGCGTTGCTCAAGGACAAGGAGCTGACCGTGCAGGTCGACACGTTCGACGCGCTGCCGACTCCCTGGGGTCTGGTGCGTGCCGGCGTCGCGCCCGATCACCCCAAGATCAAGGCCGTCACGCGCGTTTTCGAGAGGACCGCTACTCACCCTGGTTTCCGCTTTTTCGGCAACGTCTCGATCGGCACCGACATCGCGACCGAGGAGCTGCGCCAGCACTATCACGCGATCGTCTACGCGTTCGGGGCGCAGACCGATCGTCACATGGGCATCTCCGGCGAGGACCTGCCCGGTAGCTGGGCCGCGACCGAGTTCGTCGGTTGGTACAACGGCCACCCCGACTACCGCGACCTCGAGTTCGACCTGTCCGGCGAGACCGCCGTGATCATCGGCAACGGCAACGTCGCGATGGACTGCGCACGGATGCTGGCGCTCGACTACGAGGAGCTGGCCAAGACCGACGTCGCCGATCATGCGCTCGAGGTCCTGAAGCACAGCAACATCAAGAACATCTACATGCTCGGGCGCCGCGGGCCGGCGCAGGCGGCGTTCACCAACCCCGAGCTGATCGAGTTGGACGAGCTGGAACAGGCGGACGTACTGGTCGACCCGGTCGACGTCGAGCTCGACCCAGCGAGCGCCAAGTCGATCGATGTCGATGGCGAGCTAACCGCTCGTCGCAACGTCGAGATCCTGACCGAGTACTCGAAGCACACCCGCTCGAGCAAGCCCAGGCAGGTCACGCTGCGCTTCCTCGTCTCGCCGACCGAGATCCATGGCGGTGGCAGGGTGGAGCGGATCGGGCTGGTCCGCAACGAGCTGTACGTCGACGACAACGGATCGATTCGGCCGCGGGCCACCGACGTGACCGAGTCGCTCGACTGCAGCCTTGTGCTGCGCTCGATCGGATACAGGGGAGTCGAGATGCCCGGAGTTCCGTTCGACCCACGCAAGGGCACGATCCCTAACGTCGAAGGCCGCGTCCGACTGGACGAAGAGGACATGTTCGTCGTCGGCGAGTACTGCAGCGGCTGGATCAAGCGAGGTCCGTCGGGAGTGATCGGGACCAACAAGAAGGACGGCCAGGAGACGGCCGCCCACCTGCTGGCCGACGCCCGCGAGGGCAAGCTCTTCGAGCCGGCCGATCCGTCACGCGAGTCGATCGAGGCGCTGGTCGTAGAGCGAAAGCCCGATTTCGTCAGCTACGCTGGCTGGCAGGCGATCGACGAGTGCGAATCCGCGCTGGGCGAGCCACAAGGCCGGCCGCGGATCAAGCTCTGCACGCGGGATGAACTGCTGGAAGCGGCATCGGCCGCCCCGGCCCCCTCCTAGAAGCTCGAATTCGGCTCGCCAGACCCGAAATCCACTGCTACGGTGGATTTCGAGGCACTTGTATGTCCCAACATTCTCGATTCATCAGAGCAGAGCCAGCCGGTGCCCGCGGCGCCGTTTTCATGCTGCCGGCGGTCAGTGCCAACACCGCCACGATCCGGGCTGGAGTCCAGCAGGTTGAGCCCGAACTGCTCGCGCAGATGAAGGAGGTGACCGGGCTCGACATCGTCGAGATCTGTCGCCACAATCCCGAGGACCTCGTCAACTCGAGCGTAACGCAGCCGATCGTTTACCTGCTCGGCTACGCTTACGGTCGGGTACTCGAGAGCCACGGGATCGCTCCAATCGCGATCGCGGGTCACTCGCTCGGCCAGTACACCGCGCTCGCTCTGTCGGGAGCGATCGACTTCTTGACCGGACTGAGCTTGGTCCAGGCGAGGGCCGAGGCGATCGAGAGCGTTCCCGCTCCGCCCGGCTCACAGATGGTCAAGGTGCTGGGGCTCGACGCCGACGAGGCCGAGCGGCTCTGCGCGGCTGCCAAACTCGACGCGCGGCCGACGACGATCGTCGCTGCGCAAGAGGTGATCCTCAGTGGAGCCGACGAGGCGCTCGCCGAACTCTGTGGACAGTTGCGCGCCGCCGGTGCCGAGCGCGTGATCCTGTTGATGGGCAGCGGTGTATTGCATACGCCCGCGATGGAGGCCGCCGCCGAGGCGATGCGCGACGCGCTCTCGCAGGCCCCGCTTGCCAGCCCGTCGGTTCCGGTCGCCTCATCGACGTCCGGCAAGATCGAGGACGATCCCGAGCGCTGGCGTGAGCTGTTGTCACGCGAGCTCGCTTCGCCGGTTCGCTGGCACGAGGCGATCGCCGCGACGCCGCAGGAGGTCCCGCTGCTCGAGGTAGGCACCGCCGGTGAGCTCGCCGAACTCGCGCTGCGAAACGATTCCTCGCGTACCGTCGCCACGATCGATTCGCTCGAAGCGGTCACGCGCCTCGATGCGGCACTGACCGAGCCGGCGCCGGCCTGACCTCGGGCAGCTAGCGCCGCCGTCCGGCATAGCCGCTGGGCGATATCGACCAGCGGTGGCCAAGTCGAACCGACCGAGCGCCTAGACTAGCCGGCGACCTTTCTGCTACCGAAGGAGCCGACCGTGTCCGACGAAACGCTTCCCGCGCTGGCCCAAGCGGCGATCAAGTACTGGTGGCTATTCCTGATCCAGGGGCTGATCGCGCTGGCGATCGGCGCACTGCTCGTGTTCAAGACCGGCAAGAGCGTCGAGTTCGTCGCGATCGTGCTGGGCCTCTACGTGATCTTCTGGGGAGCGGTTCAGATTGTGGGGGCGTTCGTGGTTGGAGAGAACCGCCTGATAAACGTGGTCGTGGGCGTAGCCGCGATCGCTGTCGGCGGGCTGATCGTCGGCAACCCCGACAGGACCGCGCGCCTGATTGCGGTCGCGGTCGGGATCTACTTGATCGTGTGGGGCATCGTCGCCGTGCTCGGCCTGCTCGGCGAGCGCCCCGACAAGACGCCCCGGGCGTTTGGGGGCTTGCTCGCTGCGATCGCCGGAATCATCGTCGTCTCGCTTCCCGGCAAGAGCGTCGAGTTCGTGGCGATCGTGTTCGGCATCTACTTGATCGTCACAGCGCTTGTCGAGATAGTGAGCTCGCTGCGGCTCAGACGCCTCGCAGACGCTTAGGGTCGCGCAACCAATAGGCTGCTCACCTGTCATCCCCTGATCGCAGAAGTGAGCTGTCTTTGAACGACCCGGACAGAGCCCAGACCGAGAAGCATCGTCTGCACAGGCCGGATCGCAAGGGTGTTGTCACCCTTCTGCTGATCCTCGCCTCGGTGCTCGCGTTCTTTGCTGCGTTTGCGGTCTGGGTCGACCGGCAGGCGCTCAACACTGACAACTGGACCGATACCTCTACCAAGCTGATCGAGAACGAGGAGATCCGCGACGCGGTCGCCGAGTATGCGGTCAACCAGCTATTCGCCAATGTCGATGTCGCCAAGGAGATCGAGGACAACGCGCCCAAGGATTTCAAGGGCCCGGCCGAGGCCCTGTCCGGGCCGGCCGCGGCCGGGGTCCGCCAGCTCGCCGACGAGATAGCACCGAAGGCGCTTGCGCAGCCGCGCATTCAGGGGCTGTGGGAACAGGCGAACCGCGAGGCACACAAGCAGCTGCTGCTGGTGATCGACGACAGGAGCGAGATCGTCAAGAGCAACGGCGGCGAGGTCGTTCTGGACCTCGCCGGTCTGGTCAAGGCGATCGCGGACCAGATCGGAGTTGGGTCCGACATCGCAGACGCGGTGCCCAAAGGAGCGGCACAGCTCACGATCCTGAAGTCGGATCAGCTCGGCCTCGTGCGCAACGTAGTGGACTTGATCCGGGGCCTGGCGATCGTCTTGACGGTGCTCGCGATATTCCTCTACGCGCTTGCCGTCTACGTGGCGAAGGGGAGACGGCGAGAGACCCTGCGTGCCGTTGGAATCGGGCTCGCGATCGTAGGCATCCTCGTGTTGGTCGTCAGGGGACTTGCCGGCACCTTCGTGACCGACGCGCTCGCCCAGACCGCCGCGTCGGAACCCGCCGCCGAGTCCGCTTGGACGATCGCGACCGAACTGCTCAGCTCGATCGCCGCCTCGGCAATCGTTACCGGAATCATGCTCGTCCTCGCCGCCTGGATCGGCGGTCCGACCAAGGTCGCGATCGGGCTGCGCCGCGCGGCCGCGCCCTATCTACGCGAGAAGATCGCCATCTCTTACGGCGTGGTCGCGGCGATTCTGCTGCTGTTCATCGTCTGGGCGCCGACGATCAACTTCCGCAGCCCGATCAACTGGCTGCTCTATGCGGTGCTGTTGGTAATCGGCGTAGAGGTACTGCGTCGCGAGACCGCGAGGGAGTTCCCCGGCGAGCAGGCCGGAGTGCCGATCGCGAGCGCTGGGGAGGCCTTCGAACGCGTCAAGGGCGCCATCTCGAAGGGCGCGGCCACCTTGGGCGGCGCGGTGTCGAAGATGCGGACCGACTCCGGCAAGGCGGCGGACGGGCGAATCGCGCGACTCGAACGACTCGGCGAGTTGAAACAGAAGGGCCTGCTGACCGACGAGGAGTTCGAGACCGAGAAGACCGCGATCCTCGAGTCTGCTGATTGACGTCACCTATGTAGGTCACGCGACGGTCGCGATCGAGCTGGGTGGCGTCCGTCTGTTGACCGATCCACTGCTTCGTCAGCGCGTCGCTCACATGCGCCGCCACGGCCGGCCCGTCGACCCGGCGGTTCACGAGCCGCTCGACGCGGTGCTGATATCGCATGCACATCGTGACCATCTCGACCTCCCGTCGCTGCGGAGGCTCGATCGCCGTGCCAGGCTGATCGTCGCGCCCGGATTGGCGTCGATCGTCGGCAAGCTCGGCTTCGCCGAGGTGGTCGAGCTGGCGCCCGGGCAGGGCACCCGGATCGGCGAGTTGACCGTCACCGCGACGCACGCCGCTCACGCTCGCGGCCGCGGGCCGTTCGGCTCCGGCACCGAGACTGTCGGCTTCCTGGTCGAGGGGCAAGGAAGGCGCGTCTACTTCGCCGGCGACACCGACCTGTTTGGTCTGATGTCGGAGTTGGCACCGCTCGACCTGGCGCTGTTGCCGGTCTGGGGCTGGGGTCCGCGGCTCAGCCGTGGGCACCTCGACCCGAAACGCGCCGCGCAGGCGCTCGAGCTACTGCGCCCAGGGGTTGCCGTGCCGATCCACTGGGGCACTCTCTATCCGCTCGGCCGCCGCGGACTCCGCAGCCTGGCGCTGCACGAGCCGCCGCGCTTGTTCGCGCAACACGCCGCCCGCGAGACGCCGGAGGTCGAGGTGCGGATCGTCGAGCCGGGGGGCTCGACCGAGCTGTGATCAGATTCGGCTACGAACCGCGCTGCTCCGCCCGCTTGCGGATCTCCTGTATCGCTGCCTCCTGGTCCTGCCCATCCTCGCCGTGATTCTTGCCGGGCAGATCGTCGGTCGGCGCACCACCGATCAGGTTGAACAGCTTGTCCTTGAACTTGTTCGGGCGGCGGCTGGCGTCGTCGAACCGTTGCTTGGATCTGGCCTGCTTGGCCGGATCGCGCGTGCCGTAGCGCAACTTGGCGAACGGCGAGCCGGGCCTACCGAGTCTGGCCGCGCCGACGATCGCAAACGCCGGGAAGAACATGCCCAGCATCCCGTAGATGATCCGCTCCTTGAGGAAGCTGATCACGACCAGCACCAGCACGACCGCGACCCACGAGATCACCGCTATCGACGGCCCGGTCTCGAACTCGAACGGCCGCGAGCCCAGCAGCACGAGCGCCATGAAGACGGCCGCGATGGCGACCGCATCAAGCGACTTGCGTCCCTGCTCGGCCCAGTAGACGTCTTTCAGGTACACCCACAGCGCGAACTCGTCAAGCGTCAGCCCCGCGCCGATCCCGAAAAAGACTGCGGTCAGCTCCCACCACGGGCTCTCGTTGCGCAGTGAGTAGCTCAGCACTCCCGAGACCAACACGAGGCAGATGCCCCAGACGAGGTGATGCAGGTGAACGCCACCGTCGGTTTCGACGCCGCCCGGCCACCACGACACGCTGCGCGTGAGGCGCGCACTGGTACGGATGAACAGGAACGACGCGAGAAACGAGACCATCACCAGGAACTCGCCCTGGCGGTTGTGCTCGGCGATCTGGTCGTGCCAGAAGCTCGAGAAGATCGAAGCGATCAAGATGATCGGAGCGCTGTCAAGGTGACGATCGCGTTGTAGTCTGGCACGCCCGATACCGCGTCGCGAACGCCTGGCTCGATCAGTACGTTTGCTTCGGGGAAGTACGCTTGGACGTTGCCGGGCCTGATCCGCGCGAGCTTGACCCGGGCGCGCATCTCGCCCTGCTCGGAGCGGACCAGCACCGGGTCGCTCTCGGCCAGGCCGAGAGCGGATGCGTCGCCGGCGCTGATCAGCAGCGCGTCGCGCTGCGCGCCGGTAAGCGGGTCGGTCGATTTCAGCACCATCGAGTTGAACTGCTTGCCGCGCCGGGAAGAGAGGAAGAACCTGCCCTCGGGCAGTTCCAGCTCGCGCGGTGCGACGGCGGCGAACCGCGCTCTCCCGTCCGCTGTCGGGAACTGCCAGCCCTCGCAGAGACGTTCGCCGCCCCACTGAACCTGATCACCGGTCGCGCGCAGCTTTTCGATTCCGGCATAGAACGGCACGACATCCGCGATCTCCTCCCGGATCGCCTGCCCGGATTCGAACTCGATCAGCGCGGCGCGGTCGGGGTCGGTGCGCCTGCCCAGCTCGCAGAAGATCTCCCACTCGCTGCGCGCCTCGCCCGGCGCGCCGCCCTTGATCTCAGGGCTGAAGGCGATCCGCCGCTCGGTCGTCGTCTCGGTGCCGCCGTCGCGCTGCTCGTAGCGGGTCGCCGCCGGCAGCAACAGAACGGCCTCGCCGGGACCTGCCGGATCGACCAGCATCTGGCTGGTGACGACTATGTCCTGGTGTACGCGCAGCGGCACCCGTTCCAGCGCCCGCCGCGAGAGATCGGGGTCGGGCAGCACGTCGAGAAAGTTGCCGCCGCTCGAGTACAGCACGTCCAGCTCACCCCGTAGCGACGCCTCGAGCATCTGCTGCGCAGAGAGCCCGGGACGGGACGGGACGTCGAAGCCGTAGCGCTGCGAGAGCGCACCGGCATGTGCTTCGTCGACGGGCAGGCCGCCGGGTAGCGCTGTGGCGTAGGCTCCCATTTCGGCCCCGCCTTGGACGCCCGAATGGCCGCGGATCGGCATCAGCCCGGCACCTGGCCGGCCAACGTTGCCACGAGCGAGAGCGAGGTTGACGATCGCCCGTACGTTGTCGGTTCCCGTGCTGTGCTGCGTGATCCCCATCGACCAGACGAACACGGCACTGCGCGCTTTCGCGTAGAGGTGAGCGAACCGCTCCATGTCGGCCCGCGAGGCGCCCGACAGCCGTTCCAGCTGCGCGAAACTCTGGCTGTCGATTGCCCTTTCCAGCTCGGCAAAGCCCGTGGTGTGCGCGGCGATGAACTCGATATCGACCGTCCCCTCGGCAACCATCGTCTTTAGGACACCGTTGAGGAATGCGACGTCGCCGCCCGTATGCACGCCGAAGAAGTCGTCGGTCATGCGCGTGCCAAAGATCGCGCTCTCGGCGTTCGATGGTACCCAGTACCGCTCCAGCCCCTGTTCGCGTAGCGGGTTGACCACTGCGACCTTGGTGTCGTTTCGCTTGCGCGCCAGGTACAGGTACTTCATGAACACCGGCTGCGCGTTGGCGACGTTGGATCCGAACAGCACGATCAGGTCGGAGCCGATTACGTCGCGGTAGGAGACGGTCGTTGCGCCGACGCCGAGCGCCGCTCGCAACACCCCGGTGGAGGGCGCGTGGCAGACGCGCGCCGCGTTGTCGATGTTGGGCGTGCCGATGAACCGCGCGACCTTCTGGGCGACATAGTAGGTCTCGTTGGTGATCCCGCGGGCGGTCAGATAGAAGGCGATTCGCTCTGGCGGCGCCCCCCGGATTCGCTTCGCGGCAAGGTCTAGTGCTTCGTCCCAGCCGATGCGTGTGAAGCCGCGCTCGCCTGCGCGACGCAACATCGGGTACGGCAGCCGGCCGAGGTCGCGCAACTCTGCGCCGCTGTGCCC
>SDBV01001975.1_pt1 | contig 30700 bp, 31 predicted proteins | sample 2277081 | NCBI WGS metagenome assembly SDBV01 (sample SAMN10402039, study PRJNA504765) | marine sediment metagenome | isolation source: marine sediment core GS10_PC15, 223 cmbsf | place: Arctic Ocean: Southern Knipovich Ridge | collected 2010 | reverse complement strand
GTATCTTACTAATAATTCTTTCATTGTGGTTCTCCTTAAAAAATAATATTTCTTAAGGATACAGTGAAATTAAGTTTTTAGGTGAATAAAAAAGCCACCGCCTTCAGGCGGTTTTGTTCAACAGCTGTAATAAATGCAATTAGAAATAATACTCCTGTAATTCTTGCGGTCTTTTTGTTGATAAGTATCCTCGAAATAAGTATCTACTGACTTTCATATTCCTTGTGGTTAAATTCTATAAAATGACACAAATTAAAATTAGCTTACTGGAATAAAATGTAACTGTAAATTAAAATAATAATAGAGGGATTTGCGATGTTAAATATATATAACAATTTTATTTAAAAATAAGTGAAACGATTACGTAGGTATTATTAAATTTATGGTTTATTAAAACTGAATTGTTGCAATAATTGATCCATCACCCTGATCTACGCAGCTTATTAAAACTTTTTCTGAATCCTCACACCATTTTTTTATGTCATTAGAAAAACTCGGGCAATCCGCATAAACTTCAAGCACAGAACCTGTATTCATTGAATTTGCCTTAATCGCTACTTTAAGCACTGGTCTTGGGCATTTCATTCCTTTACAATCTAATATCTCTGCCATTTTTACTCCTTTTATTCAGTTTAGCAGAACACCTCGGAACTCTGCTTCGAGGTGTTCTGCAATGAATAATTATTTTCGTCTTATTTCACCATTATAATTTCTTACTAGAGATTCAATTTTTTCACCATTTCTGTTTTTTATATTGATAATTAAAGGCATCATCCCGGGAAGGCTGTGTGTTGCACATCCCAAACATGGATCATACGCCCGGAATGCCATTTCTACCATATTTAAGAGTCCGTCATCTACCTTTCCATTTTTAATTAATTTCTTTGCTGCTCTTTCAACAGACATGCACATCGCAGCAGAATTTCCAAGAGAAGCAACAATTAAGTTGCAGCCAGTTATAATTCCTTTTTCATCTGTATTATAATGATGAATCAAAGTACCTCTTGGAGCCTCCACAATACCAATACCCTGTGAAGGTATGGAAAATTCCATATTTCTTATCTTATCTGAGCACAATTCCTCATTTTCAGAAAGCTCGGCAATCCTTTCCGCTGCATACATATTTTCTATTAATCTTGCCCAGTGTATCCCCAGTGAATTATGAACAGGTTTTTTTCCGAATGTTTCATACATAATATTATATTCATCATCCGCAAGAGGGGTTGCCATTCCTTCCGCTACATTTAAGCGTGCAAGAGGTGCGACCCTGTAAATCCCACTTTCTTTACCGTCAACAAAGCCCTGCCAACCTTTGGATTTTAGAAATGGAAACTTAATATAAGACCATTGTTCTACATGCTCTCCGATAACATCAAGGTATTCAGAGGGCTGAAATACTAGTAATTCGTCTCCTTCAGGATCCGTTACTCTTATATCACCATCATAAAAATTAACTTTTTTACTACTGTCCACCATACCCATATAATATGTTTCATGGTAATATATGTCCGACAATATCAAGTCCATATAATCCTTGTTTTCCAGAACAAGCTTATGAAAGATATCAATCGTGAATTTTGCAAATTCAATAGCATCCCTGGAAAATTCTTTTAATTTATTTTTTGTTTCTTTACTGACGGTTTTTGCAACTCCACCCGGCAGGCCGAGAACTGGATGTATAGGTTTCCCACCTATTTCTGACATAAGGTCTCTTGTGCGCTTTCGAATTTCTATTACCTTTTTTCCAATTTCCACACCAACAGTATTTATTACTCCAAGAACATTCCTATCTTTTTTTTCTGCGTCCGGCCCTACTATAAAATCCGGTCCTGCCAGAATATAAAAATGCAGAACATGGTCTTCAAACATATGAAGATTATAAAAAAGTTCTCTTATTATTTTTGCAGGTTCTGTCGGCTCCACCTTATACAAATCGTCCAATGCTTTTGTACTTGCAAGGTGATGAGCACTCGGGCATACTCCGCATATTCGTGAAGTAATCTGCGGCATGTCCTCTGCAAGGCGCCCCTCTACAAATTTTTCGAATCCCCTTAATTCAGGTACCTGCAAAAAAGCCTTTTCCACATTTCCTTCATCGTTTAAGAATATATCTATCTTTCCATGTCCTTCGAGTCTTGTAATAGGATCTATAGTAATTTTATTTTTCATTTACATTTCCTCTTTTCGTTCTTTCCCTAATAGGGAATCTGAAACACAGTATCTGTAGAAAGTTCCTGCAGGATCTGCAATCCCGTCTAGTATCTTTTCAACTGATTCTTTTGTATCTCCGTCTAAAATCCCGCCTAAAGTACCTATCATCTTTGCCCCCTGGTCCGCATCCTGTACAGGGCCCAGACAGCCTGTACACGGCATATTCCCTTTTATACAAGGATAATCACATCCGTCTCTTGTTGCCGGGCCAATACATAAAACACCCTGTGCTAAAAAACATGTGTCCGGATCTGCAATTATTTCGTGGATTCTTTTTATTTCCTTAATTGCAATATTTTCTGGTTTGGATTTATTTCTGTCACAGGATGCACATAAAGCTTTATTCGGAGCTATAATAGTATTTTTCGGAGGCAGATCTCCGCTTAATATTAATTCCAGAGCCCCTAAAATCATAGAAGCAGTAGGGGGACATCCAGGCAGATAATAATCGGTATCTATTATATCATCAAGTTTATACAGGGTTTTAAATATTTCCGGTAATGTTAACTTAATATTATTATTTATATATTCGGTTTGTGGCATTATTTTTTCAGGATTAACAACAGAAGGAGCATCTATGAATGACGAATTAAATATTTCATCCATATTTTTAAGATTGGCCAATGAAGGCACGCCCCCCATGCATGCACAACTTCCAAAAGCAATTATTATTTGAGATTTTTTACGCAATAATTCTACTATCTTTTTTTGATGTGTATTTTGAATTCCACCATTTATTAAGCTTACGGTTATTTCATGGTCTTGTAGCTTTTCAACATCATCATATTTAAAATCCATTGCGCATGGCCATAAAACAAATTCAACTTTAGGCGCAATATCAAGTATTTTTACTTCTATATCAACAATTGATTCATCACAACCACCGCATGAAGAATTCCAGGCTATTGCTATTTTCGGTTTACTCATATCAGAACTCCTGTTTCTACAAAACCTCTTAATTTTAAAGGCCCCAGGTTTTTAATAGTTTCTGCCATTGAATCTACAACTTCCTTAAACTTCTGGGATTCACCAGCAGCAACCCAATCTAATACTACTCTTTTATCATTAATGCCAAATTGATTAAGCATAAGTTTTAACAGCATCATCCGTTTCATAGCTTTTATATTACCGTTTCTGTAATGACAGTCACCAGGGTGACACCCAAGAACCATAACACCGTCTGCTCCTTTCCTTAAAGCACCCAGCACAAACTGAGGGTCTACACGTCCGCTGCACATAACACGTATCAATTTTACATCTGCTGAATAACCCAGTTTCTGGCCGCCCGCTTTGTCTGCCCCTGCGTATGAACACCAGTTGCATACAAATGCAATAATATTAGGATTAAAATCAATCATTTAGAAGTCCTCCTATTTCCGCATAAATTTCCTTATCTGTAAAATGTTTGGCTGTAGATGCTCCTCCCGGGCATGCGGCAGTACAGGTACCGCACCCGTGGCAAATGGCTTCGTTTATAACAGAAATAAGTTTTTCTTCATTATATGAAACGGCCTTAAAAGGGCATACAGATATACATAGTTTGCACCCGGAACATTTTTCTTCATCAATGAAAGATGTCATTATTTCCAATTCTATTTCTTTCCCCGGAATCAGCTTGCTTAAAATATCTCCGGCTACTGCCTGTCCCTGTGTTATGGATGTGGGAACATTTGAAGGTGCTACTGCACAGCCAGCTGCATATATTCCATCAAGGACTGTTCCTGTGTTATGCAATAGTGCATGGTCCGGTTCGATAAAATTATTATCATCTAAATTTATATTTAGTTTTTCTGCCAGTTCCTTTATTCCTTCCGAGGGCAGTAATCCTGTTGATAGAACAGCCATGTCCACATTTAAAGCAGAAAAACCATCACCTGTTATTTGTATTTTTCCGTTTGCTGCACCTTTTTCAATCTTAATGGAAGAAAGGTTTGTACAGTGAATGAATTTTGTTCCTGTCTGCTTTTGTTTATTAAAAAACTTATATTCATTCGGATTATTTAAAACCATATCATTATGAATGTTATAGGCTTCTATTTCCGAATTTTCTGCACGTAATAATGCGCCGACTTTTAAAGAATTTGTACAACAAACTCTGGAGCAATACGGCAGTCCGTTTTCTGTAAGTGAACCTGCGCAGTGAATAACAGCAACACTTTGGGGAGGTTCACCATTTTTAAGGACAATTTTACCATTTGTAGGGCCGTTAGAACTTGCAAGCCGTTCAAACTCATAGGTCGTATAGACATTTTCTATTTGTTTATAACCAAGTTCTGTTATCTGGGAAGGATTAAAATTTTCCATACCAGTAGCAACAACTATGGAACCTACTTTTAAAGTAATATCTTCATCCTGTTGTTCAAAATTTATTGACTTAAATGGGCAACTATCTATGCATGCTTCACAAGAGTTATCTATAAAATGTTTACAGTTTTCTTTATCTATTGCCGCTGTTGGAGGAACGGAACCTGCAAAAAGTGTATAAATTGCCTTTCTGTCTCCAAGGTTAAAATGAAATTTGTTTTTAACAATTTCAGGACAAGCATCAAAACATTCTTCACACCCAATACAATTATCTTCTATAAACCTTGCTTTTTTCTTCACAGAAACAGTGAAATTACCAAAAAATCCTGTTACATCCTCTAATTCCGCATTCGTAATAACCTCAATATTAGAATTATCCCTTACCTCGGATAATAAGGGTGCAAGCAGGCAGGGTGAACATTCCATATTCGGTGCGACCTCTTCTGTTTTTATAACCGCCCCGCCAATAGAAATATTTTTATCTACAAGGTATACTTTTCTATCTGCCTTAGAAAAAGTTAATGCCGTTTTTATTCCTACGATTCCACCTCCAATAATAAGAATATCAGACAGCACTTTCATAGTCGTTTTTTCAAGGTCGTTTGCATACTTTGAACGGTTAATGGAAGCACTAATAAGTCTTATTGCCTTTTTCGTTGCCTTTTCTTTATCTTTTGTAACCCATGCGCATTGTTCCCTTATATTCGCCATGTGGATTCTGCTCATATTAATGTTATTCGCTTCCGCAATATCTCTAAAAGTTTTTTCATGTAGTTTCGGAGAGCATGCCGCAATAATAGCGCTGTTTATTTTTCCGAATTTTGTATATTTATTGTCACCTTTAAATAATTTGGAAATAGATTCTTTTTCTTGCGGGGAACACAACAAATTGCTGGTAATAATTAAATTAATATCATCATTAGTTTTTGCCCATTCTCTAACAACATCAAAATCTATAAGATTGCTAATATTTGAATTACATTTGCATAATAGCAATATATTAATTCTATTATCCTTTGTGGTTTTTTTAATATAATCCATTTAATTTACCTCCAATTCAGTTACTATCCGGAAGAGTATTTAAAGCAAACCAGTTTTTTGTTTTTTGTTTTATAATATTCATTATCTTACTAAACGATAGAGCTAATTTATCAGACAGCTTTTCATTAAAATTAATACAATCGGAAATAACAATACCTATAACCATACAAGCATCCGGCATTGCAAGTTCAAGCTTTGTACCCAATTCCCAGAGTACCTGAAGATTAAGGCCATGTGATAATATTAAATTATTATATTGATTATTCACAGGTTGGGATTTAATTGTGAATTGCAGGCAATGCCCCGGTTCATGAGTATCGGAAATAAAACTATCAATTACCATTAACCTTTTATATCCTATAAAATCTTCAAGTAAGTCTATCCCGCCGGAATGATTTTCCTTGTAACATATATTATTGTTTTCTGTTTTTAATAAACTTTCTTTTAAAGATCTTAAAACAAAAAGGCCTACCGCATCATCCGTAAGAATCGGATTTCCAATTCCGATTATCAAGTTTCCATTTGTTTTCATTATATATATAATTATAATTAATTTTAGAATAATTACAAATTCTTTGTAACTTAATGACATTATATTATAAGTGGATATGCTTTTACCATACTTTTCTTTCCCTTTAAAATAAACTGTCCGGCAACAGATAAAAAGTTAGAAAAAATATTATTTTTTGTTATCTTCTGTTTTAAATTGATTTAATTCATTATCCAAAGCTAAAATATTATTTTTATTTTCAATACCAATTTCTGATAAACTAATTACCGCATTGGCAATTTGACTCGAAACATTCACTATTTCGTTCATACTATGTACGGTTTGAGATGATATTTCAGTAATATGTATCATATTTATATTACTAGAATTTGTTTTCTCATTTATTTCTTTTGCTTTTTCATTTATTTCTTTGGTGATGTTAATCAGAGAATTAAGTGCTTTTACTATTTCATTACTACCTACAAGTAATTCGTTCATTCCAATTTCTGTTTCATTCATAGCATTTACTATGTTTTGTATTCCAGATACTAAATTATTAAAAGCCTCCCCGGATATTTTGTTAATTTCATTAGCTTGCTTTACATCATCTACTATTCTATTAAGAGAACCACTCATCTGATTTGCATACCCTTTTGTTTGGTCTGATAATTTTCTTATCTCATCTGCTACAACAGCAAATCCTTTACCTGCTCCTCCTGCATGTGCTGCTTCTATTGCAGCATTCATTGAAAGTAAATCTGTCTGTCCTGCAATACTATTTATCATTTCTATAATCTCAACTAAACTGCTGCTCGACGCAGCTATTTTATTAACTGATTCAACAGATTGCTCCATTTTCTCAAGACCATCTTTTGCTGTTTCAGATAATTTTTCTGATAAATTCTTTTGATTTTCTACTATTTTAGCAATATTTCTTATTGATGCTGTCATTTCTTCAATAGATGCTGATGATTCAGATAAAGCACTTGATTGATTTTCAATTGCTAAATTTATATCATTTGTAGAATTACCAATATCTTGTACTGCAGTAACTGCATCGAATAGTTCAATGTTTAATTTATTTATTAATTCTTTATTTGAGACCATTGTTCTTGATATTTCTTCTGTACTTACAGATGTTTCAGATACAATACTTGTAAGATGTTGCCCAATTCCCTTATTTTTATTTGATATTGATTTTAGTTTAATAACCATAATTTTTAATGTACTAATAAATATATTAAAATTATTTGCTAAAATGCCTATTTCCCCTTTTGAGTCTATATGTATTTCTTCTGTTAAATTGCCTTCTCCTTTTGCGATTTCATCTAAGCATTTTGATACTCTTCTTATTTTGTTCAATAAAAAAACCCTGGTAATGTAAAAAGAAATAGTCCCTACAAGTATTCCTGCAATTAAACATCCAATATTAAAATAAGTTTGCATCCCTTCTTTTACTATTGTAAAAAGACTTGCATATAATGGAAAAATTAATCCCATAAATATCCCAAAGGAAATCATAGCTAAAAATGTCTTTTGAGTTGCGCTTAGTTTGTTTTTTTTTCTTATTACTTTATTCATAATAAAGATGATAGTAATTTTTATGATCTACATCAAGTATTTTTAAAATAAAATCCACCTGAAAAGAAAAAAATCTCAGAAATTGTATATAAACTGGAAAAAAATCCATTCAAATAATATTTATAATCCCAAAACCCTGCACACCTGCGGATATATACGATTTCCAACAGACTTGTCATTATTAAACAAAGCTCGTTGCAATAATAGATATTCTGTATGAACCTTTAAGAGGCAAGGAAAAGAATATACTGAGCCCATAAAACTAAACAAAATATTTCCATAGTAATGGTGTAATATTTTGTGTAAAATCACAATAGTGGCGGCATCTACAGTATAAAGGTACTTTTATTGTGTTTAATAATGCAACAGATGAGGCTATTGCAAAAACGAGTATTGTTTTTAATATTGATGATACTGGTAATTATAAAAGTGCAGAAGATAGAATATTACATTTAGATGAACAGCTTCTAGGTGAATATTTTCTGAGCATTAATGAATATGACCGTGATTTTTTTGGAAACAGAATTGTAATACATAATATAGATAAAAGTACTGTCTACGGAGTAGTGCATCTTGATTGGGATGTAGATATCCATGAAAGAATGCCGGAAGAGTGGGAACGGATGTATAAACTTCCTTTTCTTGCAGAAATTGCAAATGATCACTTTAATTTCTCTGTAGTTGCTGCAGAAGGATATCCTATGGCAGAAAGCCTTTTTATCTACAGTGATCCTGCAAGTTCATCTGGTGTTTCTATAAAAGGGGAGGCAACAATTACTACTCCGGATGGTATTAGCTCTTATAATGTTGAAGGATTAATGCTCACAGAAATTGATATTATATTTTAAACTTACGCCCTACCTTTGGTCAGTGTGTTCAATGATCTGGTAAAATAAAAAAATATCAAAAAACAATTATATGGCAGGAATCAACAGTTTGTAAGTTAGAAAATATTTGTCTTTAAAAGCATATTTATATACTAACAGTAAAAAATATAAATCTGTGAAATCTGCTTTAAAAATCTTTTTTGTATAGAAATATTAGCAAAAATTCCAAATTTACCCCCACTTTAATCAAAAAAACCAATACTACTATACATACTTGTAGTAGTATTACCCATTTTGCTTTAATTTCATTCCAATCTCATTAAATATTATTGACATTATCGAATTTAAGGATATTATGGTCAAATAGGTGGGAATAAGTGGGAGAAAGTGGAAGTAATTTACTATGATTACTGGTGAATACAGGTATTCTCTTGATGAAAAGGGACGATTAATGATACCTGCAAAAATTAGATCAGATATCACAGGGAATGTTTTAATACTAACAAGAGGTATAGAAAAATGTTTGTGGCTTTTTTCACCGGAAGAATGGAAGAGTATTTCCGATAAACTTCTTGCTTCTACATCTCTGTTTCAGGAAAAAACCAGACTTATTCAGAGGAGGTTTATTGCTCCTGCACAGGAAGTAGAAATTGATCGATCCGGAAGAATTGTAATACCTTCTACTTTGCGGGAATACGGCGGTTTAAAAAAGGAATGTATTGTTATAGGCATGCTGAACCGTCTTGAAATTTGGGATGATGTTGTTTATCAGGATTACTGGGAGGATAAAGAACAGGAATTCCAGGCTGCAGCAGAAGAGCTGGGAGCAAAATTGATTAACTAGTTGATTAACTAGTTGATTAACTAGTAATAGGGTATTTACTTATTAGTAAATATTATTACAGATTTGTTTAAATTTTTAAATTGGATTGGATCCCCGATTAGTCATTTATAAATCAGTAATGCTTTTAATTTAGTTATCGTATGATAATTAAAGTATCTTAAATATTTTTAAAAAAGGTTTTGATGGTGAAAGAAATAGTACATCAGCCTGTTTTAGCTAATGAACTTTTAAATTTTCTTAATCCGGGCAATAAAGAATCTTTATTAATTGATTCTACTCTTGGAGAAGGCGGGCATACAGAACTTTTTTTGAGTAAATACCCTCATTTAAAAATAATAGGTTTAGAAATTGATAAAGAAATCTTAGAAGTTGCAGAAAAACGTTTAGAAAAATTTGAAAAGAGATTTTCAAGCGTAAATACCTGGTTTTCAGATTTTTATTTAAATTATGAAAAATACAGCAATAAAAAGCCGGATTATATACTTTTCGATCTTGGGATTTCAAATTTTCACTATAAATCCAGCAAACGGGGGTTCTCATTTAATATTGATGAAGAGCTTGATATGAGATTGGACGAAGATTTGACTGTATCTGCTAAAGATATTGTTAATTCTTATACGGAAAAAGAAATAAGTGATATTTTATTTAAATATGGTGAAGAAAGATTTTCACGAAGAATAGCAAAGAAAATTATCGAATACAGAAAAAAAACAAAAATCAATACTACATTCCAACTTGTAGAAATAATAAAAAAGGCAGTGCCGGGGGTGAATAAAAAACAAAGAATTCATCCTGCAACTAGAAGTTTTCAGGCTTTGCGCATTGCTGTTAATAATGAATTAGAAAATGTTGAGAATGCAGTAAAATACGCCTTTAAAGTATTAAAAGTCGGAGGTAGAATCGCAGTAATATCATTTCATTCTCTCGAAGACAGGATAGTAAAGCATTATTTTAAAAATATGAATAAGTCCTGTTCGTGTCCTCCTGAATGGCCGATTTGTAAATGTAAGGGGCAAAGTAAATTGAAAATTCTTACAAAAAAGCCAATTGTGCCGGACAGTTCAGAAGTTGATAAAAATCAGGCTTCCAGAAGCTCCAAACTTAGAGTAGCAGAAAAATTAGTAGAAAACGAGGATTAATTGTTATGAAAAAATTTTTAATTGTTATGATTGTTTTATCTGTACCTTTTCTTTTTTCGCTGGAAGTATGGCAGGTTTCCAGGTATAAGGAGCTTGTAAGTGAAGTAAATGAGCTGGAAGTAGAACAGAAAAACTGGATCGATGAAAATAAAAAGGTATTAGCTGATATATCGGTTTTAATGTCTCCGGAAAGAATTCAAGAAATAGCAACCACACAGCTTGGATTGGAACCTGTAGATCCGGAGAAAATATTAAGAATTATTTTTCCTTAAATTGGGAGGGGGAATGGATTTGGATCTTTTTACTGTTCCGGAATTAACAGTGTTTGCAAATGGAAAAGTTGTAAACAAGGTTAAAGACAGTATTTCTACTGGTATTTGTAATATCAGTATAGATTCTCGTAATATTAAAAAAGGAAGTCTGTTTATTCCTCTTAAAGGAGAGAGAGTGAACGGGCATCATTATATTAATAATGCTTTTAAAAATGGAGCAGTTGCTAGTTTAATTTGTAAAGATTACTGGGAAAAGAATAAAAATAAATTATTAACAGATAAAATACCTTTAATTATTGTAGATGATACTTTCGAAGCCCTTCAAATTCTGGCATTGTCCCATCTTAATAAAATGAAAGCTCTTATTAAAATAGGAATTACGGGAAGTAATGGTAAGACAACTACTAAAGAAATTCTTGGAAGTATTTTATCTGTCTGTGAAAATACGATTATAAATGAAGGTAATCTAAACTCGGAAATTGGTGTACCTTTGTCTGCTTTGAAAGTAAAGCCTAAGCATAAATATGCGGTTTTCGAAATGGGAATGGACCATAAAGGTGAAATGGACAGGATTGCAGAGCTTGTTAAACCTTCGTATGCACTTATTACTAATATTGGTATTGCTCATATCGAGCAGCTTGGTACAAAAGATAATATTGCTAAAGAAAAAAAGAAGATATTTAAATTTTTTAACGGACAGCAGCACGGGTTTATATTTGAAGATGAAGAATATTATAGTTTTTTACAGAATGAAGTTGATGGTAATATTCTTCCTTATGGATTTAATAGCACAAGGGGCTATACAGGTTATAAGGATCTGGGGTTGGTAGGTACAACTATCTACTGGGAGGAACTCCAGGTTCAATTTCCCTTATTTGGAATTCATAATTTAAAAAATGCCCTTGCTGCTATTTCTCTTGCCTCTGCGCTTGGTATTAAGCCGGAAGTAATAAAACAAGGCTTGGAAAATGTTAAACCGCTTTTTGCAAGGTCGGAAATAATTAAAGGTAAAATAACTATTATAAGAGACTGCTACAATTCTAATCCGGATTCTGCTTTAACAGTTTTAAATTTCTTTGAGCAAATATCCTGGGAAAATGGGAAGAAAGTAGCAGTACTGGGAAGTATGCTTGAGCTGGGAAAGATGAGTGAACAATCTCATAAAAATGTTGTCAATTATGCAGTGAATACCAAAATTGATATCCTGCTTTTATTTGGCAAAGAAATGCAGAATGCATATAAAAGTATAAGCAAATCTGTTTGTGTGTGTAGATGGACAGAGGACTTTGATAATATGCTGGAACTAATAAATAAATATATTAAGCCGGGTGATCTCGTGCTTTTAAAAGGTTCCAGAGGTATGGAATTAGAAAGGCTTGTTAAGCCTATACAGAAAATAGCAGCGTAAAAAAAAGCTGCAAATAATAGTAAAAGGTTTTTTAGTGGAAAAAGTAGAAAAGAAATCAAGTGATTTTTTATTAGTCATTATCCTTATTCTTTTAATTGGAATAGGCGTTTCTTTATTGTATTCTGCTTCATTTTACAGTGCAAAGAGGTTGGACAAAGACACTAATTACTTTTTCTTAAAGCAGTTAGGGTGGATAGTACTGGGCGGCCTCGGAGCTTTTTTAATGTCTACTACTCCTCTGGAATTAATAAAAAAGGCTGTACCGTTTTTTCTGGTTATTTCTTTTATATTAATGATCCTTACTTATATTCCCGGCATAGGTAGAACTATATTAGGTGCAAGAAGGTGGCTCTTCATTTTTAACACATCTTTTCAGCCGTCAGAATTAGTAAAGTTCTCATTGGTTTTATATCTTGCATTTATATTTAGTAAAAAAGAAAAGGATGTAAATGATCTTGTAAATTCTATACTGCCCCCATTATTAATAGTATCAGTTTTTGTAGGGCTTGTATTTTTTCAAAATGATTTTTCTACAGCAGTTTTTATTTTTCTTATATGTTCATTTATATTTTATATAGCAAAAGTAAGACTTGTATATTTCCTTTTTTTGGGCACTATAATTATTCCTTTTTCACTTATAATGATTTTTATAAACGAAAATCGTGTCAAACGGCTTATTTCATTTCTTCTTCCGGAAAGAGATGAGCTTGGAAGTGGTTTTCAGGTAATTCAGTCAAATCTTGCATTATTTAGCGGAGGTGTCTGGGGAAAGGGAATCGGAATGGGAGAAGTAAAAGAAGTTCTTCCGGAAGCAAATTCAGATTATATATTTGCAGTTATTGGTGAGGAAACAGGTTATATTGGTGTGCTTTTCATAATTTTATTATTTGTATTCTTTGCATATAGAGGTTTTATGATAGCATTTAAAAGTGAAGATACTTTTAATTATTATCTTGCATTTGGTATTACAACGATGATCGTAGCTCAGGCTTTAATTAATATTTCTGTTGTTGCAGGGCTGTTGCCTCCAACCGGGATTCCTCTTCCTTTCTTTTCCTCCGGTGGTTCTTCTATGTTTGTTTCCTTGCTAATGGCCGGACTTTTAATAAATATATCAAGAGAAATAAATCAAAATAAAGGGATATTAGATGTTTGAGACAATGATATTACCTACAAGCAAAAAAGCAGAGAAGAAAAGTAGGTTAAACAGAATACTGTGGGTGATTATTATTTTTCTTATTGTGTTAATAATTGTTGAATTAGGAGTGCAATTATTTATTTTTCCTAATCTTATAATTAAGCATATAGAAGTTACAAGTGAATTAGATTTATCAAGAGAAAAGCTAATGTCTATTGCAGGAATAAAGGATAATGAGTATTATTTTGCTATAGATATAAGTATAATTCAGGAACGCTTAGAATCTTATGCTTTAGTAAGAGAAGCTGTGGTAGAGAAAATTTTTCCGGATACTTTAAAAATAGTATTAAGAAAAAGGATTCCTCTGGCCCTTTCAATCGGAGTATCAGACGGATATACGGTTCCGGTAGTTTTTGATGAAAATGGTGTTGTTTTTCAGATTGGAGATTCTATTTCTGAGTGGGACCTCCCTGTTATTTCCGGGCTTAGTTTTAAACCGCTGGTAGGAATGAAATTTCCGGAAAGGCTTAACAGTTTTTTAAATGATGTGCATGCATTAAAAACAACATCACCGGAAATATTCAGATTGGTTTCTGAGATAAAAGTTGTTTCTGTAAATGAAATTAACTATGAACTTATAGTTTATCCCGTTAATCATAATATAGGTTTAAATTTAGGTAATGTGATAAACAGTGATTTATTAAAATATGCATTTATGGTATTAGAAGTATTAGAAGAAGATGGTATTTCTAATAATGTAGATGAAATTGATTTTAGGACCGGAGAAATTGTGTATAAACTTAAGGAGGACAGTTGATTGGCTTCTGATGATATTATAGTAGGTTTAGATATTGGTACAACAAAAATATGTGCAATTATTGGACAGATTGATGAAAATGGTACTCTGGAAATTATTGGAGTTGGAACAACACCATCCAGAGGACTTAGAAGAGGAGTTGTTGTAAATATTGAGTCTACTGTTAAGTCTATTTTAGATGCTGTCGAATCTGCGGAAATGATGTCCGGAAGAGAAGTTTCAAGTGTTTTTACGGGAATAGCGGGCAGTCATATAGAAGGAATAAATTCCAGAGGTGTTGTGGCTGTTACAGGAAGGGAAAGGGAAATTACAGAGGAAGATGTAAACAGAGTAATAGACGCAGGTAAGGCTATTGCATTTCCTATGGATAGGGAAGTGCTTCATATTATTCCTCAGGAGTTTATAGTTGATGATCAGCGTGGTATAAGAAATCCCCTTGGAATGATTGGAGTACGTTTAGAAGCAGAAGTACACATAGTAACCGGGGCTGTAACATCTGCACAGAATATCATTAAATGTGTTAATAGAGCAGGATTTAAAGTAAATGATATAATACTGGAACCGCTTGCATCTGCTAAAGCTGTACTGTCTAATGATGAAAAAGAACTGGGTGTACTGTTAATAGATATGGGCGGTGGTACAACAGATGTACTGGCTTATCTGGAAGGTTCACCTTATCATACGGAAATACTGCCAATGGGTGGAGAGCAGATTACAAATGATCTTTCTATTGTTTTAAGAACACCATTGGAAGCAGCGGAAAAAATAAAAAGAGAATCAGGCTGCTGTTTTATGGGGCTTGTTCATGAAGATGAGGAAGTAGTAATCCCTGGTGTAGGAGGAAGGCCTCATTATTCAAAACTTAAAAAAGAAATAGTAGAAATTATTCAGCCAAGAATGACAGAAATGCTTAATATGGTAAAAGAACAGGTAGATAAAAAAGGTTATTTAAGGTTATTAGCCGGCGGAATAGTATTAACGGGCGGTGGTTCTATTATTCCTGGTGCAGTTGAACTTGCTCAGGAAATATTTGAGCTGCCCGCAAGAGTTGGAATGCCTATTAAAATGGGTGGATTAGTAGAAGAATATTCCAGCCCTATTTTTTCTACCGGCATGGGCCTTATTATGTATGGCGTGGCAGGAAAAGAGTATAATGCAGAAGATAAAAGTAAAAAAAGTAGAGGCTTTAAAGGCATTATTAATTGGTTAAAGGAGTTTTTCTAACATTTATTAATTTTTTTTGGGAGGGGAAAATGAATATAGAACTTTTTGAAGACTTAGAAAGCAATGAATCCACTTTAACAGCAATAAAGGTTATTGGTGTTGGAGGCGGAGGTGGGAATGCTGTTAACCGCATGATAACCTCCGGTTTAAAAAATGTTGACTTTCTTGCAGTCAACACAGATAAACAAGCACTTGCTGTATCGAAAGCAGAAACAAAAATCACAATAGGAAGAGAACTTACTCAAGGGCTCGGAGCGGGCGGAATACCAGAAGTAGGTGAAAAAGCAGCAATAGAAGACAAGGCAACAATAGAGAATATTATTGCTGGTTCGGATATGATTTTTATCACTGGCGGTATGGGAGGCGGAACGGGAACAGGAGCAGTACCTGTAATAGCTAAAATTGCAAGGGAAATGGACATACTTACTGTGGCTGTTGTTACAAAACCGTTCGATTTTGAGGGTAAAAAGAAAAAACAGATTGCTGAGGATGGCATCCGTAAGTTAAGGGATGTTGTTGACACTTTAATTATTATACCTAATCAATATTTATTAAAAATAGTAGATAAAAAGACCCCGATTAAAGAGGCGTTCCTTCTTGCTGATGATGTTTTAAGACAGGGTGTTCAGGGCATATCAGACTTAATTACAGAAGCAGGTGAAATAAATATAGATTTTGCTGATGTAAGAACTATAATGAAAGGAAAGGGCGATGCTTTAATGGGAATCGGAACAGGTACCGGAGATAACCGTGCCGTAGATGCTGCAACAAATGCCATTAATAATCCTTTATTAGAAGATGCAAAAATAGAAGGAGCAAAAGGTATACTCGTAAATGTGACAGGCGGAACGGACCTGTGTTTATCCGAATACGAAGAAATACTAAAAATTATTACTTCAAATGCAGACAAGGATGCACTGGTTATACCTGGCCATACAGTTGACGATTCGTTGGAAGATACAATCAAGGTTACTGTAATTGCCACGGGATTCAATTCAAGGCCTCAGCCAAAGTTAAATCAACCTAAAGATTTTAATACTAACGATGAACTGATTACCTGTGATGAATGGATTCAGATGAGTAAAGGCATAAAAAAAGGCGAAGACAATGAATACCTTCTTGTTCGAAACTCAAAAGAATCAGACCTTTGTGTACCTACAGTATTAAGAGAAAGAGAAACTTTAAAAGTAAAAAAGGCTGTCGGCCAGGGAGAAACATAGAAATCATGAAAGGTTTAGCCCTGCTTTCCGGTTTTGAAGAATATCTCACTGTAGAACTTAGACTGGCGCCTAAAACCGTAGCAACTTATATTCCAGAAAACAAGTTTTTCTTATTATACTTAGAGGAAAATAATCTTGATATTATAGAAGTAAATGTAGCAGGCATAATTGATTTTTTAATTTATCGCCAGATGAATGGTGTAACTCAACGGACCATTGCAAAAGCTTTAAGCAGTATTCGGTGTTTTTATAAATATTTAATGTTAGAAAATATAATTAAAACAAATCCAACTGAGTTAATAGAAACTCCTAAAATCCCAAAAAAAATACCTCATGTTTTTTCTATAGAAGAAATAGAGATTTTTTTTAAAAGCATAGATACATCGAAAGTATTGGGTACCAGGGATAGAGCTATGTTCGAATTAATCTATTCCTGTGGTTTAAGAGTAACGGAAGCAAGTGAGTTAAAACTTGGTAACGTTTTTTTTAATGAAAGAATAATAAAAATTATAGGTAAAGGAGGAAAAGAACGGCTTGTACCAATTGGAGATGTAGCTTATCTCTGGTTAAAAAAATATATAAATAAATCGCGTAATGCAATATTAAAAAAACGGACAGATTATATATTTCTAAATTCAAGAGGATTAAATATTTCAAGAAAAGGTATGTGGAAACGCTTTAAGGAAATATGCAAAAAAGCAGATTTGAACGGTAAAATACATACATTAAGGCATTCATTTGCAACTCACCTGCTAAATGGAGGTGCGGATTTACGTTCTGTTCAGGAATTGCTTGGGCATTCTGATATAACTACGACACAGATTTATACTCATGTCGAAGAAAAGCAGTTAAAGGCCTATCATGAAGCATACCACCCAAGAGCTTAGTATAATCCGGTTATTTTAATTGTACAGGAATTTCAATTGAAATTCCTGTACAATAGCGGAGCCCAACCACTAAAAATTTTTGTGGTTTTAGCGACTACATTAATATAAATAATAAGTACAGGGATGTACTATTATATAACTGATAATTTTTAAAGACGAGAGAAGATATTTTATGATTATATATATTAGAAAATGGATAATTTTATTAACTATTATATTATTGTTTTTTGCATGCAGGGAAAGATATACTTCTCCCACTATAAAGACAATACAGGCAATAGCAGAAATTGATAATTCAAATTATAAAGGCAGGATTATTACAGAAGATACAATAGATGAAATTAGAAATATCCTTAAGCAATATGAAGAAGATATAGAAAATAATATTAATAAAAAGGAGGAATTAGGACAGTTATATAAACAACTTGGTGTAATGTATCTGGAAATAGATTCAATTAAACAGGAAATACAGATTGTATTAGCAGATTCTACCAACCAAATAAATACATTAACAGAAAGGGATGATGTTTTAGTTACAGAAACTCTTGCTTATATCTTTATGGACAAAAGAATATACAAAGAAGCCATGTATTATTTTCTAAAGGCAATAGAAATATATCCGGAAAATGAATTACTTTACTATTATAGCGGGCTTTGTACTACAAGAATAGCAAAGTCTATTATTCAAAATAGTTCAGAAAAATATGAATGGTTGTTAGCAGCAGAAGGATACTATAAAAGAGCAATAGAATTATACCCAAATTATTCAGAAGTTTTATATGCATTATCTATTTTATATATTTATGAGTTCAATCTTCCCGAAGATGCAGAACCATATCTGCTCGAATTAAAGAACCTGGAACAGGAAAATACGGATGCAAGATTTTTACTGGCAAATGTTTATTATATGACAGCGCGGTATGAGGAAGCAATTTTTGAATATAGTGATATTCTAAGTATCACTGACTCATCGGAAATAAAAGAGCGTGCAATTGCTAATCAAAAACAAATAACTGAAATTCTTGAGAATAGAAATGAATAAAGATATTGATAAAAGAAAATATTATATACTTGCCTTAAACAGGGTATCTTTTCTGACACCAAGAGAAAGGCTTTCTCTTATCAATGTTTTTAATGATCTTTCTTTTATTTTTAATAAATTATCAAAAAGGGATCTGGAATCTGTATTAGGAAGAATAATTAGAAGCAAGCTATGGAATCCGGGATATATTTTACAGCTTGCAGATAATGATTTTAAAGAACTCTCATCCGGGAGAATTAAATGTATTTTTTTAGGTGATAAAGATTATCCGGTGCAATTAAGTGAAATATATGATCCTCCTATAGTTTTGTTTTATAAAGGTGAAATGTTTGATAATACTAAAGAAACTTTAAGTATTGTTGGAACAAGGCAGCCTACAGGTAGCGCTAGAAAAGCAGCATATATGCTTGGATACGATTTTGCAAAATTAGGAATGAACATTGCTTCCGGCCTTGCACTCGGAATTGATACAGAGGCGCATATTGGATGCCTTCAAGCAGATGGTATTACATTAGCTGTATTGGGATGCGGAGTCGATATAATATATCCTGCTGTAAATAGAAAGATTGCATTGCAGATATTAAATAACAGCGGAATGATAATAAGTGAGTTTTCACCTGGTACTCCTCCATTAAAATACAATTTTCCATGCAGAAACAGGATAATCAGCGGGCTTTCACATTCTGTAGTTGTTGTCCAGGCTCCAAAACGTTCAGGAGCATTAATTACAGCAGATTATGCTCTGGAGCAAGGACGGGAATTATATGTGCATTCTGCAGGAGTTAACAACAATACCAGTGCTGGTACAAAAGCTCTTGCAGAAAGCGGTGCTAATATTATTAACACTTATGAAGATGTTCTTGCAAATATGGAATGTTCTTTGATTTATGAAACTAAAACAGAAACAGAAACTGAAATAGACACCATGTATAAAAATGTTTGCAGTAATACAGAAAATAATATTGCAAAAAAATTAGCAGAGAATATGGAACTCGAATTAGCAGGAAAGGCTAACAGATATATAGAGGAGTATTATATATAAAATGTTAGAAAAATATCTGGGTTATTTACAGAGCATTAAGAATCTTTCTACCAATACAGTCAGGGCATATAAAAAAGACATAGAGCTTTTGATTGATTTTATTGCAAATAATAAATTTGAAGAAGATGATTTAGGGATTGTACGGCCTTTTATAAGTTATCTGTCAAAGCAAAAGTTATCAAACAGCACAATAAACAGGATAATATCCGCAGTAAAAGGATATTATAAATTTAAGTTAAGAATAGGCAAAACCGATAAAAATCCTTTTTATGGTGTAAAAGGAATGAAAAAAGAAAAGAAGCTTCCGGGTATACTGTTTAAAAATGAAGCTAAGGAATTATTTGAACCGACATGTGAACGGACATGCAATACTTTCCTTGATTTGCGCAATATTGCGATTTTTGAATTTCTTTATTCTACAGGATGCAGAGTAGCTGAAGCTGTTTCTGTAAATATTATGGATATTGATTTAAAAAACAGGTCTGTTCTTGTAACCGGGAAGGGACAAAAACAAAGAATGGTTTTTATTGGAAAAACTGCATATTCTGTATTACATGATTATTTATTAAAAAGAAAAATGCATGTTCCTGCAGAACAACATGAGCAGGCATTATTTATAAATAGTAAGGGTAAAAGGATTACTGTACGTGGAGTAAGGTATATTTTAGAAAAATATTTGAATGAATTAAAAATAAATAAAAGAATAACTCCGCATACTTTTAGACATTCATTTGCAACTCATGTTCTTGATAATGGGGCAGATATAAGGATAGTACAGGAGCTTTTGGGCCACTCAAGCCTCTCAACAACACAAATTTATACTCATGTGGGTATTGAAAAGTTAAAAAAGATATATAAAGATGCACATCCGCACGGAAAGGTAAGAAAACCTTTTAATAATGAAGAAAATAATATTATATTAAGGAAAAGAAAATACAGACAAGGAACAATAGATGAATAAAGGATTTAGAGGAACTACTATAATTGCAATAAGGCGTAATGGTAAACTTGCAATAGCAGGTGACGGCCAGGTTACGCTTGGTAATACAGTTATGAAATCAAAAGCAAGAAAGGTAAGGAGAATATTTGACGGGAAAATGCTGGTTGGTTTTGCAGGTGCGACAGCAGATGCTTTTACTCTGTTCGAACGTTTTGAAGATAAAGCAAGAGAATTCGGAGGCGACCTAACACGCGCAGCAGTAGAACTTGCCAAAGACTGGAGAACGGACAGGGCATTAAGAAGGCTCGAAGCACTATTAATAGTAGGAAATTTAGAAAAAATATTTCTTATTTCCGGAACAGGGGATGTAATTGAGCCGGAAGAAGGAGTAATTGCAATTGGTTCCGGAGGAAATTATGCGTATGCAGCAGCATTAGCATATATTGAAACGTCAGATTTATCTTCAAAAGAAATAGCGCAAAAATCTCTTGAAATAGCTTCTAAGATCTGTATTTATACTAATAATCAAATAATTGTGGAGGAATTATAATAATGGTAGATCTTGATAAATTAACACCAAGGGAAATAGTTAAGGAACTGGATAAATATATTATTGGCCAGGACAAAGCAAAAAAAGCAGTTGCTATTGCTTTACGTAACAGAATGAGAAGGCAAAAGCTTCCGGCTGAATTAAAAGATGAAATAGCCCCAAAAAATATAATAATGATTGGACCTACAGGTGTCGGAAAAACAGAAATAGCAAGAAGGCTTTCCAGGCTTTCTGCAGCACCTTTTTTAAAAGTAGAAGCAACTAAATATACAGAAGTGGGTTATGTGGGTAGAGATGTAGAATCAATGATCCGGGATCTGATGAGTGTTGCTGTTTCTATGGTTAAAGAAGAGCTTCAGGAAGGTGTAAAAGAGGAAGCGGAAAGAAGAGTAGAAGAAGGACTTTTAGACCTGCTTTTACCTGGTGTGAAAAAACCCGTAATGAAACCAGGCAATAAAATAATGCTCAATACCAAAATTGTAAATCCTGGAGATGAAACAAAATCAAAAAGTAGTACAAGAGAAAAATTCCGACAGATGCTTCGGGATGGAAAGCTAGATGATAAAATGGTAGAAGTAGATATTTCTAAGAAGGGTTTTCCTTCTATGCAGATATTCTCCGGAACAAGTATGGAAGAAATGGATATTAACTTAGGCAACCTTTCTAACATGTTCGGAGGCGGTAAAAAGAAGAGAAAAAGTGTTACTATTAAACAGGCAAGAGAAATACTAACTGCAGAAGAAATGGACAAGCTTGTTGATATGGACAGGGTAACAGAAGTTGCAAAACTGCGTGTAGAAGAAATGGGTATAATATTTTTAGATGAGATCGATAAAATAGCTTCTAAAGATTCGAGATTTGGTAGTGATGTATCCAGAGAAGGTGTTCAGAGGGACATCCTGCCAATAGTAGAAGGAAGCAAAGTAAATACTCGCTATGGAATTATAGATACAGCACACATACTGTTCATTGCAGCAGGTGCATTTCATATGAGTAAACCTTCTGATTTAATACCGGAACTGCAGGGAAGATTTCCATTAAGGGTAGAACTTAATGCATTAACAAAAGAAGATTTCCAGAAAATATTAACTCAACCTAAAAATGCATTAATAAAGCAGTATATAGAGTTAATAAAAACAGAGGATGTAACTTTAGAATTTACAGATTCTGCAGTAGAAAGAATTTCGGAAATAGCAACAGATGTGAATTCAAAAACAGAGAATATAGGTGCAAGGAGGCTACATACTATACTTGAACTCGTTTTAGAAGAAGTATCATTTAATGCACCTGATATAAAAGGACAGACAGTAAGTATTACACCGGAGTATATAGATAATAAACTTACTAATATAATAGAGGACAGGGATTTAACCAGATTTATTTTGTAGATAAAGGTTAAAAAACTAGTATGAAAAAATAGTGTAATTAGTACTACACTGATTTAAAAAAGTACCGAAAATATAAGGAGTAGGAGAAAAAGCGAAATGTTATTTACAGGATCTTTTGGAAAAAATCTAAATATACTAAATAAATCTATGGATGTGGCTTTACTTAGAAGGGAAGTAATTGCAGATAATCTTGCAAATTCTGATACTCCTAATTTTAAAAGAAGCGTAGTAAATTTTGAATCTGAGCTAAAAAGAGCACTGGATTCGGAAAATACAAGGTCTTTTCCAACATTAATGACAGATGACAGGCACATGACCTTTGACAGGCCGCAGGATTATCGGGAAGTACAGCCTAATAAGGTATGGGACTATTTATCTACAGCAAAGAATAATGGAAATAATGTAGATATAGAGGTAGAAACTATGAATATGCTGCAGAACCAGCTTATTTACCAGACTTTGGCAACAGTAATACAGAACAAATTCAACAGAGTAAATATAGTATTAAGATAGGAGCAAAAAAATAAATGGGTATATTTTCAACAATAAATACAGCATCATCCGGATTAACTGCTCAAAGAACAAGGCTGGATGTAATCGCGGATAATATAGCAAATGTAAATACAACACGTACAACAGACGGAGGCCCTTTTAGAAGAAGCAGAGTTATATTTCGGCCTCGTGTTTCAGAGCCTTACTGGAAAGGCCCTTTTGTACCTAAAGATATTGATAATGGTATTGGAGCGGGGGTCAGAATAGTAGGGATAGAAAAGGACATGGACGCGGAATTAAAGTTAGTTTATGATCCTACTCATCCGGATGCAATTAAATCCGGTCCCAAAGAAGGGTATGTGGAATATCCTAACGTAAATGTTGTAAATGAAATGGTAGATATGATTTCTGCATCGCGTTCTTATGAAGCGAATGTAGCTCTTATAAATGGTTCAAAAAGTATGTTTTTAAAAGCATTAGATATTGGGAGGTAATAATGTTTCTAACTAACGATCAGGTACACGGACATATTGTTAATTTATTAAGAACTAATGAAAAACACATGTTCGGAGCAAATGAAAATGCTGCAGTAGAACAGGATACTGAACAAAGTTTTGGAAAACTGTTTACAAACGCGTTAAATAATGTGAATAATGAACAGATAGAGAGTATGGAATTAAGTGAGCTGATGATAACAGATCCTAATTCCGTAGATGTGCATGATGTAACAATTGCTATGGCAGAAGCAAATCTTTCGCTTTCTATGACAAAATCAATTATGGATGGTGTAATTAAAGCATATACAGCTATAATAAATACTAGATAAAGTTATTATTTTTTAATAATATTTACGAGCTAGCTAACTATAATTAACCGGGGGGGGGACATGAATAAATGGTTGCAAAAACTCGTTAGTCAGACAAAGGAACTGTGGGGGAAAATATCCGGTGTTCAGAAGGTAATTTTCTTCTCCATTATTGGAGTTTCATTTCTGGCTATAATCCTTTTATTTTCATTCAGCTCAGGCCCATCGATGGTATCATTAATAGGAACTCCTATTAATGATGAAGATGAACTTGCGCGAATCATAGTAAAACTTGATGAAGAAATTCCAGGACAATACGAAGTAAGAGAAGATAATACAATCCATGTTTCAGATGAAACTACTGCAAGACGTGTTAGAACTATTTTAATACGGGAAGATTTAATCCCTATGGACGCAGATCCATGGGAAATCTTTGATGTGGAAAGATGGACACTTACAGATTTTGAAAGAGACATTAACCTAAGAAGAGCTTTAACAAAAAACCTTGAACAGCACATTCTTTCTCTTGATGATGTTGATGCAGTTGATGTAATGATAGATATACCGAAGGACTCACTTTTAATAGAAGATGAAAAACCGTTTACAGCTTCAATTATTGTAACACCAAAGCCTGGAGCTGAACTTACAAAAAATAAAATTGAAGGCCTTGTAAAACTCGTGAAATTTGCAATTTCCGGGCTCTCAGATGAAAATATTGTAATTACAGACCATACAGGAAAAATGTTAAATGATTTTGAGGGTATGGAAGATGTTGACAGGCTGGAGCTTGCTAAAAGGGAGATTAAGGAGCAGACTCGTCTTGAACAGTACTTTAAAGGAGAATTACTTTCTGCATTACAGTTTAGTTTTGGAGAAGATAGAGTATATATATATAAATTTAGTATAGACCTTGATATGAGTAAGGAAACAAGCCATACAAATGAGTACTTTGGAATTACATTAGTAGAAGACAATCTATCAACGCCATATTCAGAAGAAGTTGTTATCCCTTCTACTACACTTTCAAGTGAACAAAGCAAAACAGACTGGACTGGTACAGGTATAAATCCGGAGGGGCCTCCCGGCCAGGAAGGGCAGACACCACCGCAGTATGCAGAATTATCAGAGCTTTATGGTGAATATCATCAGAGTACAGATATAAATAACCAGGCAATAAATTTAAGAGAAACAGACAGAGAGGAAAGGCCGTGGGAAATTAAGAATATATCTGTCTCTGTTGCGATTGACGGTATATGGAAATGGAAGTATGATGAAGAAGGAGAGATAATATTTCTTCCGGATGGAAGTATAGACAGGGAATATATTCCTGTGTCTCAGGAAGAACTTGATACTGTAACAGTCCTTGTAGAAGGTGCAATAGGATATGATCCTAACCGTGGAGATCAGGTAATTGTTCAGCACTTGATGACAGATAGAAGAAATGAACATGGTGCGGAGGACGACCAAAAAAGACAGGAAAAACAGTTAAGCAGTATTGTTTTCTGGGTACTTGTTGGTATCGGTTTTGTTTTAATTATAATTGTTCTGTTTAGAATGTTTTCCAGATACATGGAAAGAAAGAGGCAGGAGAAGGAAGAAGAGCTTGCAAGACAGCATCAGGCTATGCGTGAAGCAGCTCTTAGAACAGCAGAAGAGCAGGGAATGGATGTAGAACTTTCTATAGAGGAAAGGGCCAGAATGGAAATGCAGGAAAATGCAATCAATATGGCAAGGGAACATCCGGAAGATGTAGCACAATTAATTAGAACATGGCTGATGGAGGAGTAGAAAATGGCTAAAGCAGGTAAAGGTGCTGCAGGAACACAAACAAAGAAAACAGCTGCCGGACATAAAAAAACCCTTACAGGAAGGCAAAAAGCTGCTATTTTCCTTGTAACTCTCGGCTCAGAAATATCATCAGAAATATTTAAGCATCTTAGAGAAGATGAAATTGAACAGCTTACCTTTGAAATTGCAAGATTAGAAAGCATAGATCCTCAGGATAGAGATATGGTGCTTCAGGAGTTCCAGGAACTCATGATGGCACAGGACTTTATTTCTACCGGCGGTATAGACTATGCCAGAGAAATATTAGAAAAATCTCTCGGTGCTCAAAAAGCTGTAGATATAATTAATAGATTAACAAGTTCACTGCAGGTAAGGCCGTTCGACTTTATTAGAAGGACAGACCCGGCACATTTATTAAACTTTATTCAACAGGAACACCCTCAAACTATCGCCTTAATACTTGCTTATTTAGAACCGCAAAAAGCCTCTGTAATATTAGGCAGCCTTCCTCATGAGATTCAGTCTGATGTTGCTAAGAGAATTGCAACCATGGACAGGACTTCACCGGAAGTTTTACGGGAAGTAGAACGTGTGCTTGAAAAAAAATTATCTACATTATCTTCAGAAGATTATACTGCTGCAGGCGGTGTAGAAAGTATTGTTGATATATTAAACCTTGTAGACAGATCTACGGAAAAAACAATTATTGAATCATTAGAAGAGGATGATCCTGAACTTGCAGAAGAAATTAAAAAACGAATGTTTGTATTCGAAGATATTGTACTGCTTGATGATAGAGCTATCCAGAAAGTATTAAGAGAAGTAGACACTAATGAACTTGCAAAAGCACTTAAATCTGTAGATTCTGAAGTACAGGACAAAATATACAGAAATATGTCAAAACGTGCAGCAACACTGCTTAAAGAAGATATGGAATATATGGGTCCTATCAGGCTTAAAGATGTTGAAGAATCACAGCAGAAAATTGTTGCAATTATCAGGAAGCTTGAAGAGCAGGGCGAAATCGTTGTTGCTCGTGCAGGCGAAGAGGAAATGGTGGTATAGCAATTGGCAAAACATGTATTTAAACCGACAGAATTTGTAAATATATCCAGAAAGATATTTATTGAGCCGCCAATTATAGAAGTAGAAGAACCGGAAGAAATTGCAGGCCCTCTTAATGAAGCAGCAATTTCATCAGGTCCTTCAGCAGAAGATATAGAAAAACTACAGAGAAAAGCAGACGAATTTAAAAAAAGCTGGGAAAAAGAAAAAAACAGAATGGTCGAGCAGGCAAAAAAAGAAGCCGAGCAGATAATTAAAAACGCTGAAAATGTTGCATTCGAAGAAGTAAAACGCAAAAACAACCAGTCCAAGAAAATAAAGCAGGAAGCAGAAGAAGACGCAGAGAGAATCTTAAACGAAGCCCGGGAAAAAGCTGTAGAAATAGAAAACAGTGTAAATACAAAGGTCTCAAATATAGAAAAAGATGCACATGACAAAGGATATAGAGAAGGCCATGAACAGGGATATGATGTAGGAAAGCAGGAAGTAGCCAGACTTGTAGATAGACTCCATATAGTATTAACTTCTGCAATAGATAAACGTAATGAAATTATTGAGAACTCAGAAACTCAGCTGGTAAACCTGGTTCTTTTAATTGCAAAGAAAGTTATCAAAGTAATATCAGAGAATCAGAAAAATGTAGTTATTAATAATGTTATTCAGGCATTAAGAAAACTTAAGAGCCGGGGAAATGTTGTTATAAGAGTAAGTCTTGCAGATCTTGAACTTACTACAGAACATACTAAAGATTTCTTAAATATGGTGGAGAATGTAAAATCTATTACTATTTTGGAGGATTCTTCTGTAGATAAAGGCGGCTGTATAATAGAAACTGATTTTGGTCAGATTGATGCAAGAATATCATCACAAATAAATGAAATAGAAGAGAAAATACTTGAATTAATTCCAATTAAATCAATTGGAAGAGATTAAGCTACAGTTAACCGATTACCGTAAAATATTGAAGAAACGGATAACGGCAACTGGTAAACGGTAAACGGTAACAAAAGTGCCCAGAATAAGGGGGGAATTATGGGCGTATTTGATAAATACACATCTGCATTAGATCGAATGGACACCATAAAGTACACTGGTGTTGTTCAGAAAGTTAAAGGTTTGTTAATAGAGAGCTCAGGCCCATTAGCTATAGTCGGAGAATTATGTCAGATAATTCTGCACGATGGCAAAGGTACGGTTTGGGCAGAAATTGTAGGTTTTTATGGAAATACTACGCAGCTAATTTCTTATGACGAAATGGAAGGCATAGAAATTGGGTGCATAGTTATAGCTACAGGAGAAACTTTAACAGTTCCGGTTTCCGATAAATTATTGGGACGCGTATTAGATGCTAAAGGAAAACCAATAGATGAAAAAGGAAATATTGGTTCCACAGACTGGTATTCTATTTTCAACACTCCGCCGGATGCTTTAAAAAGAAAAAGAATTACAGAACAGATAACAACAGGGATAAGGGCAATTGACGGCCTTATTTCTATTGGAAAAGGCCAGAGGCTTGGTATATTCTCCGGAAGCGGTGTAGGTAAATCTACACTACTTGGTATGATTGCCAGGAATACTTCTGCAGATGTAAATGTAATTGCATTGATTGGTGAAAGAAACAGAGAAGTGCGGGAGTTTATTGAATTTGATCTTGGAAAAGAGGGATTAAAGCGTTCGATAATAGTAGTTGCGTCATCAAATAAACCGCCAATGGCAAGAATACGTGGTGCTTATGTTGCAACTGCCATTTCTGAATATTTTAGAGATCAAGGAAAAGACGTAATGCTTCTTTTTGATTCTGTTACAAGGTTCGCACGTGCCCAGAGAGAAATCGGACTTGCTATTGGTGAGCCTCCGGCAAATAGAGGATATACACCTTCTGTTTATTCTCTATTACCGAAATTAATGGAAAGAAGCGGTACCTCGGATAAAGGATCAATAACAGCTTTTTATAATATTTTAGTGGAAGGTGACGATCTCGATGAACCTATTTCAGATGCTGTTAGAGGCATTTTAGATGGCCATATCGTGCTTTCACGTAAACTTGCTCATAGAAGCCATTATCCGGCAATTGATGTTCTTGGTTCTGTTTCCCGTTTAGCTACAAAAATATGCGGGTCAAATGTAAAAGCAGCCAGTGCATATATTAGAAAAATGCTTGCGATTTATACAGAAGCCGAAGATTTAATAAGTGTTGGTGCATATGTAAAAGGAAGTAATCCGAATATAGACCTCGCAATAGATAAAAATAAGGAAATAAATGAATTTCTTATTCAGGGAATAACAGAAAAAGTTACTTTAAAAGAAACATTAAATAAACTTGGAAGTATTTCTGATATTGAAATACCGGAAGAAGAAGTAGTGAATAATGAACATAAAGATGAATCAATCGCTAAATCTTAAGAATAATAGTTAATGTTAAATTAAAAAAATCGGGATAATAAGAAAAGAATTATGAGAAAATTTAATTTTAGATTAGAAAGGTTTTTAGATATCAGGAAATATAAAGAAAGGGAATGGGAATTAAAGCTTGCAGAAATTACAGGAGTTTGTATTTCTTTAAAAAACAATATAGAAGAAAGACTTAGAATAATAGTAGTAAGTATGAAAAAAAGAGCTTTACATTCGGATAGTATAGATGTTGAACTTTTTCTTGCATATGAAAAATATATAAACAGGCTTGAAATAGAAATTTCTGAGTTTCAGGAAGAACTTGTTTTAAAAGAACTACAGAGAGCTAAAGTCCAAAAAAGTTACCTTGAAGCATCAAAACAAAGAAAAGTTCTGGATAAATTAAAAGAAAAAAAGAAAATTGAGTTTTATAAAGAACAGAGAAAAGATGAATTAAAAGAGATAGATGACCTCACAAACAGCAGGTTTAACAGGGAGTATGTATGAGAAAGAGTTTTATTGGAACCAGCACAAGAATTATCTTCCTGATTTTATTAATAGCATTTTTAGTTGTGTTTGGTTTGTTCTGGTTCGATTTTCTTGGATTAATTGAAATAAACGATTTATTATCACCAATATTTGAACTTTTTGGCATAAAAAAGGTTAATCCGCTGGAAAATCCGGAAGATCCACTGTTGTTGGACAGGGAAAGGCTTTCTAAACAGTTAGAGGCCTTACAATTGCGCAGTGAAGAGCTGGATAAGCGTGAAGAAACAGTAATAGAGCAGGAGGATGAAATCGCTCAAATAATAGAAGAATTACAGGAAAGAGAAAATTCTTTTGATTCAAAAGAAAAATCGTTTAATGAAAGACAGAATGTGTTCGAAAATAGAAGAGTAAACCTTGAACAAACAGCAAGGAATCTGGTTGGTATGCCTCCGGATGATGCAATTGAGATATTCAATGAGATGGAGAATGATATGGATGTTATTGATATTTTCAGAATTACAGAGGAACTTGCTCAGGCTGCAGGAGAGCAGTCATTAGTTGCTTACTGGTTATCATTACTTCCACCGGAACGTGGCGCGGAATTAACCAGAAAAATGATTAAGGTTACAGCAGAATAAATCCGGCCTAAAACCGGAAGTAATTTTAATAAGAGGAGTGTATCAATTGTCAATAGACATGCATTCAAATATTGGGGTATCTGATTATATAGAGTATTTCAAAAATACAGAAAATAAAAATACATATTCTGAAATTTATATTAACAACACATCACAATTTAATGATTTATATAACTCAAAAATAGAAGCAAATACTGTTAATCAGGAATATACCAGTTCTTATTCAGAAAATAATTTTGGGAATGATGCTGAAAATGATGCCGGATCCAATGAAGAGATTCCTGGTATAGAAAATAATTATATTAAAGATAGAGTAGGCGAACAGGTTGCTGATAAAGAATTAGAAATGAATAATACTGTAGATTCCGATGTTAATCTGAAAACGAATACAGATAATAAAACTGAAGTTCAAAATGCTTCCAAAACAAAAAATAAACAAAAAATAAATAATGATCAGAAAATAGAACAAAATATATTTAATTTTAAATCATTAAAAGAAGTTGAATCGGAAATACCTGAGAAAACTGAAATGCCGGGTAAGGTTAAAATAATTGAATCTGAGCTTGAGCTTCAACTTGAACTTGAGCCTGAACGTGGACCGGGAAGAAAAATTAAAACAAAAAATAGCGATGAAAATTCAGTAATAGTGCAGACAGATTCTTCTTTA
>SDBV01001974.1_pt1 | contig 30706 bp, 45 predicted proteins | sample 2277081 | NCBI WGS metagenome assembly SDBV01 (sample SAMN10402039, study PRJNA504765) | marine sediment metagenome | isolation source: marine sediment core GS10_PC15, 223 cmbsf | place: Arctic Ocean: Southern Knipovich Ridge | collected 2010 | reverse complement strand
CGTTACAGATATAACAAGGAGGGGGCAGTGTGTCAAGGCAGTTAACACAGGCAGTTGTTGAACAATGGGTATCTCTGGCAAGTGGGCAGTTCAGTGTCAGGGCTGTTTGGAGTGAGCTAGGGATAGAGTCTTCGGAAGGTAAGTCGCATTTAAGAGTAATCCTCCATAGGATGGTAGAGAAGGGGGTTCTTGCTTTAAATCCTAGTAAAGATGGGATTTATAGAGTTGTTGATAGCGAAGTTAGTGAAATTGACTGGCAAGCTGCTGACCCCAAGAAGACAATACCCTTAAAGTTTCCTTTTGAATTAGAGGCGCATGCCAGGATTTACCCTAAGAGTATTATCATTTTGGCTGGTTCAAAGAATGCGGGGAAAACGGCGTGGCTATACAATTTTATTATACTTAATATGGGCAAATTCAAAATAGATTTATTTAATAGCGAGACAGGCCCGGAACAAATGAATGAGCGGTTTAGCCCATTTGATATACCTACCCCAGCGCCATTCAATGTCTACGAAAGGTATGATAATTTTTCTGATGTCATTCACCCTGACCGTATTTCAGTTATAGATTACTTAGACTTTAATAGCGAGGTTTACCTAGTGGGTGCTGAGATTGATGCTATATTTCGTAAGCTTAATAAAGGGGTAGCAGTGATTGGATTGCAGAAACCTCCTCCTTCTATAACCTTTATTAAGGGTGTCAAAAAGGTAATAGAGCGAGACTTGGCATACGGTGGTGGGTTTACAGCGAAGAGGTCTGTCTTGTATATCTCAATGGGAGGGAATAAGTTGAAGCTAGTTTATGTGAAGACACCTGCAGTGCCTACTGTTAACCCTAATAATATGGCATGGTCGTTCTCGTTTAATTCAAGTGGCTCGCACTTCGAGAATATTCAAAGGCATTTTGGTGAGGAATGACAGCCGTATCAGACAGTGAGGGAATGGTGAAGTGAGAAGGTTTGAACATGAGGTGCTGGGGATGGGAACTAACTCCGAGAAGTATCCCGGTGCTTTTACCCCTGTGGTAAAGGATATTATTAAAGGGGTATTGTCAGGTAGTGTCCTACATCTCTATTCAGGGAGTAGCTTTATAGGTGATGAGCGAGTGGATTTAGAGCATACAAACGCCACCTTGAATGTGAGAGTAGAGGAATTTCTAATGAGTGATACTAGGGATTGGGATTGGTGTTTGCTTGACCCACCCTATGCTATTACGAGGCGTAAGAAGCTCGATAAGTATGCTGAGACAGCGAGCTTGAGTGCCGATGTGGTATGGCGTAACAAGATAAAGCAGTATTTTAGGCTACATTGCCAGAATATCCTCTGGCTGGACTATTGTGCCCCGATGATAACTGGTTTCAGGAGGAAGAAACTGTGGGTATTGCTACCTGGTGGGTATCATAATGTGCGGGTATTGTCGTGGTTAGAAAGGGAAATGAAGGTCTTGATATGACAGCTACTAAGACGGGGATGGAATGGTGAAGGGTTATACACAATGCGTCAAATGTAAAGGAGTTAAAATGACAAACGAGGAAAAGGATAACCTGCGTAGTCTGGTAAAGTTTGAAATATCTCGGGGGCTTGATAAGAAAAAAGCGGTTGCTGTGATTAAGAGACTGGGGTTTAAGCCAGCCACCATAGGAAAGTATTATGAAACGTTTTCAAGGTGACAGCTACTAAGACAGCGAGGTGTGTAAATGGAATTACCTTATGCTGAAGATATTGGGCATTATTGGAAAACAGGTTCTAGCCCTCCTGATACTTGGATGGAGAATGCAAAAAAGGAAATTGAAGAAGTGGGTGGTGTTATCAACGCAGATGCTTATGGCTCTGTGGGGGGTCGAGCTGCCTTTATGATTGCCTTTAGTATAGGTGATGATAAGTTCCAAGTCGTTTTCCCGGTTTTGGAGTCAAAGGCAGGAAACAATGTAGCAGCAAAAAGGCAGGCAGCGACAATGCTTTATCACGATATAAAAGCTAAGTGTATTGTTGCTAGTGTATTAGGAGCTAAGACCGCCTTCTTCTCTTACTTGATGCTACCAGATGGCAGGACAACAAGCGAACTAGCCATGCCAGAATTATCCGGGGCATTCCCATTACAGTTAAAACGAGGCTGAAAGGAGAGTATAATGAGAGGCGTTAAGAAAACAAACGCAAAATGTGCGTTCTGCGGAGCTAAAACTATATCCGTAACAGAGAGCACGATGGAACGAGGAGGTAAAATTTATAAGAGATTAAAGGTAAAGGGTGGTTATTTCTTGATTAATAAGCATTCTTCCAGATTATCCATTTGTTCGAATTGCTGGGCAAGGGCAAGTAATCAATTAGAAAAGCATGAAAGCCGTTCCCAATATTGGGAACGAATAGAAAAACTACGCCGAGCCAAGATGAGGCGGCAAGATGATAAGCCCTAGACTACTGGCAGGGGGAGTATTCTTGCTTCTTGCGGCGATGATTCTAGCTACCTGTGGGAGGTTATGAAACTCACAATAACAGAGAAGCAGTTTGAATCCCAGATAAAGGACTTAGAGAAGCTGATGCTGATTATTAAGCAAAGCCTCAAGTTCCTGTATTCGCTTTTGGAGTTCGGGTATTATCAACCTATGTTGCTTTTTAGATTTAGCGAACAGGTTAGAAGGGCGATTGTCATCGTGTATGCCATTGTAGTGATGAACTTCCCAGCCTTTCGGCACTGGTCTGCCGTGAGCCTGTTCCCAAATAAGAATGTGTTCAAGGACGTATATTCCCTTTGCTCGGGGATGGTTGGGCGAATATATTTTAATATAACCTGCTTGGTTTCTAGTTCTGCCACCTTTCCAACGAGGATTTTTATCTCCCTTGGGTGTAGGTGGCATCTTTTTGCCTTTCCGCCATTGTTCTTTTACAGAACACGAGGAGCATCGGGTGGACTTCATATCAACGAGCTTACCGCAATCAACGCAAGGCTTGCGATGGTCTGCTCTCCACTTCTTGATGTATTCAAGGCGTTTGGCTGTATTAATCACACCTTGATTATATCATAGGTAGGAATTAAATTGCAAGTTAATGGGATTAAAACAATAAGCGAAAAGGACTTTGAAGGGCAAATACGGGACTTAGCCAAGCTGTTCGGTTATAAGTATTATCACACTTGGGGGTCTTTTCACTCCCCGATGGGCTTTCCAGATTGCGTATTAGTAAAGGGTGGCCGGCTAATCTTCGCCGAACTGAAGTCTGAGAAGGGCAAGGTTTCAGTACCTCAGCAGGAATGGCTCGATGCCCTGGGGGGAGTAGCCAATGTGGAAGTGTATTTGTGGCGTCCTGATGACTTTGATGAGATTGTTAAAATACTTCAGAGGGGGAAGGTGTAGCGATGGTAGCAGGATATTACTATACAGCTTCTGATAGCACCGACACTAATGCCACTGATTATCGGGATGACAGCACAGCTGCTGACTATTCCAATATGAGAGTTCTTACTTCAACTCGAAGCTCTCCCGACCTATCCATACCCGAAGATGATGAGGCTAATAAGCACCATAAACATTCCATGCTTTTATCAGTAAAACCGTTGAGCCTAGATTTAATACCAATTCAATGTGCCATTATCAGGCGCATCGCCCCTCGTTCTTGGACAGGGAGAAACTTCAGGAAAGGAGTATGATAGACATAGATAAGTTAGTGCTTGTAAGCAGGCACAGAAAACATTAGAGGGTTCAGATTGTGTAGACTGTCCGTTAGCCAATAAAGTGAAACTAAAATTACCAGTTACAAGTTTTGGTTCATTAGAGGATGGAAATATTGTTGTTCCAGTGAACCCCTGTTTATTATTGAACGATTTAGCGAACTCAATAAAGGGGAAAGTCCGAGCCACAGAAGGAAAGGAGGGGTGAGATGAAAGTAAGATATTGCCGAACGAAACTAGAGAAGCTCTGCCCATGTGATAGCGGTCGGGGAGGTGCGGGTGGTGAGATGGTGAAGTGGTGCCATGATGAGCCGATGGAGGAGAACTGTCGGCGTATCGTAGATACCGAAGATGCTGCTATATGTCCCTATTGCGGGACAGCTATGGGGGTTATCGGTGATTTCCTAATTGATAGCGAGCCACCATCAGATGTGGTGGGTAATAGTGGCGACAGTTGATTGGCCCCGGGGATATAGAATAATGAGAGTGGAGTTAGCTAATGCCTAAATTCCATGAGATGATAGATGCCGAGGCACTGGCAGAGTTGTTTAAACTCCAGTGGAATACATACGGCACACAGCTTGATATTGAAACAGTCAAGCAACAACCTGTCAACATTGAACCAACCTATCCTTCCCTGCTCCAGATAGATAAAGATATGAGAAAAGTAATTGGCGAAATATCCCCAATAAAAACTAAAGGAGTTGGGATTGACCATTAAGCAAAGCCTCAAGTTCCTGTATGCGTTTATTTTTAGCGTCCATAAGTGTCGTACACCTATGTTTGTTTTTGGGCAGAGCCATCAAATTGCGAGGGCGATTATCATCCTTAATCCCATTCAAATGATGAATTATATAACCATCAGGGACTGGCTTTTTATGATATTTTTCCCAGATAAGGATGTGTTCCCTCACATATCCACTCTTTCCCGCTCGTGGGTGGGTTGGATTCCAAATAAAAATATAACCTTTGGCTTCAATTCTGCCACCTTTCCAACTAGGACTTCTCTTACTCAGGCGGTGGCAACTGCGACACTTTTGGGCAACAGAGGAAATGGGTTTGCCACAATCAATACATTTTTTCTTTACCTCTTTATTTCGCTTAATCCTAAATCTTTCTTGGGCTTTCCTCTGACCACCTTTCCAATGAGGACTATTTTCGCCTTGCGGAGGTTGATGACGATGCACCATGCAAAATTTAGACCTACGCATAATCAACTTCCCACATACGGGGCAGGGATGCTTATATCTTTCTTCATAATCTTTGCTCATATGAGGATTATACCACATTTATCTAGTAGAAACAAGCATTCAGAACAGATAGATAAGACTATGCGTGAGAAGCCAGAGCATCCGCTGAGGGGGGAGGGGTGGTGAAGCCCTACTATCAAGACAAGTGGGTAATGATGATAGCGAGGAGGGAATGATGATTAAAGACGATAAAGCTAACTACTGTCCCAGATGTGGCACAAAGTGTAAACCTGCTGGTGTCTGTCCTTACCACGGTAAGATTATATTAGGGCCACCTTTACGAGTATGCCTTAATGGGCATATTGTTGAAGTTTTAGAGCCAGTGAAATAGTTGAAAGGAGGGCAAGGTGAAGGTATATGTGGTAACAAGTGGGAGTTATAGTGATTACGGAATTGAGGAGATTTTCGAAAAGGAGGAGGATGCGGAAGCATTAGCCACTGTTTTGTTTGACGGGAATGGGGTGGAAGAATGGGAGGTAAACAAACGAAGGGTAGTGCCACTCTGGTCTATATGGATGAAAAGAAATGGCGATTTAGCTGATGGCTATTCCACCCCGTCTGCTAGCGCAGGTGGAAAGGAAGGTATATGTAGTTATGACGATGGCTCAGTCCGCTTTGAAGTATTAGCTGACTCGCTGGAAAGAGCTATTAAGGTAGCGAATGAACGCAGGGCGATAATATCTAGCCATAACTTATGGGGTGATAATGAAAAGATTAGGGAATTATTCTTTGGCACTAAGTAGCGAGAGATATAGACCTCTAAGGAGCTGAGACGCATGAGAGACTGCTTTAAGTGTCGGGACTGGGGGGATTGCTCTGGCAAAGAATATTATACCCCTTCAGAGCTGAAGTACTGCAGGTGGCAGATACTTTGGCTGTTGTGGCACATGGATGAGTTGCAATCGAGCCTCTACCCCTCGGATGGTAGTTCTTATACTACTTGGCCTCCGATACTAGGCAAAGGCGCTAAGAGTGGGGCGTTCTTTGAAACGCCGGCGGGATTAGCTGGCATGATACTAGGTCGATTAAATAAGACGGGCAAGGATGGGGGATTTCTAATTGACCAGGTCAAGAAGCTACCAGATGATTATGCGGAGACTTTCTCCCTCTTCTATCACCATGATATAAACAAAGATGCTAAGGCAGCGCTCGGGTTCATTTGCGGGAGAGAGAAGAAAACACCTTACTATATATGGCGATGGCGGGAAAAGAAGAAGTAAAAAAGGTTGATATTTGTAATAATTTATTAATTCCCAAGCGACTTGACAAAACCAAACAATTCAAGGTATAATGGGAGCATGAGAGCTGCTGGTAGAAGGCTGGGGTTGGCTACCGAAGAAAAACAACGAATTAGAGGGGCACGCATTTCCCGTTTATGGCAACCCCGCCCATCGAGGCGTAATGAGGTCACAACTGATGAGAGGGCCAGGAAGCGCATTTGTGCTCTTTACAAAGAGAAGTATACATTAAGAGAATTAGCTGATTGGTTTAGGACTTCTTATGAGACGATTAGAACGATATTGCGGGAAGAGGGTGTTGCTCGGCGACCACAGCGTAATGCCTGGAAGCCAAAAATCGGGACTAGCACACTCGCTGATGGTTATATAAAAGTCTTTGTTGGCAAGGAGTTTGCTGGTGCTCCAGCAAGCGGATGGATATACGAGCATCGGTTGGTGATGCAGAAAGAACTTGGGCGGCCATTAAAACCTTGGGAGATAGTCCATCATATTGACCGGAATAGACAAAACAATAGCAGGTCAAATCTCAAAGTTCTATCAAGAATTGACCATCCTACTTGTATTAGTTGCCCCTATTTCCAATTTTACAAAGACAAGGGCTTGACAAATATAAACCTCTCATGATATTCTAAAAATGATAGGGCGTTTTGCGCCCATTATGCCCGTTCGAGCAAGGGTTGGGGTGGCGGAAGGGTAGAACGTAACCGAGCGGTAGGGGTGCTCCTCTTGCTTAGGTATACTAGCCTGCTGTAGTGTTGCCGAAGCGTAATTGGAGAGCGTCTAGGGTTCGATTCCCTAGCTCCAGCCCGATAACACAGCTTAAGTCTAACAGCTTGAGCTTTTCTATTGCCGGCGTAGCTCCAATGGTAGAGCAGGTGGTTAAGAGGGGTTAGCGGTCGTCTCTTTATCTGCTTCCTTGAAGCGTCTACAATGGCTAGCCATAGCATCGTAGATTTCTTCTTTTACCTTGATACCTAGCCACCATCTTTTTATCGCATCTTCGGTTGCCTCTCCCATAGTTATTCGCACATAACACGAGCCATATGTGGCACACTCGTAACAGCTTTTCATAACTTACCCTCCAGTCGTTTCCTATTAAGCCTTGATGGTAGTTCTGCCACACTCTCGATTACCGCACTGAAAGACCTGGACACGCTTTTCACCATACCCGTGGTGCCCGTTCTTATACATAACTCTCGCGGCATGTTTAATTCCCTTTCTACCATAACAAGTGGGCCCAGTCAATACTACCTCGGGTCCGTTGCCGATGAGCTTTTTCATAAGCCTGTTTATCTCCCTTGCCACCTTCACCATCTCAACGGAGATATTATAGTATTCCTTCTGCCCGGTATACTCTCCTCGTTTCTTGTCCAGTGCTAACAGTCGTTTTACAGCGTCTTTCAATTTCATGGTTTACCTCCCCTTGGCTTTAGCCTTAAGTTTCTTGGCTATTTCTTTCAACGCAAGGAAATCATCGTAATCGTCAAAGGTAGCGTCTATTACGGCTTCGGCTAGTTCATACCCTATAGGGGCTGCTGCTATAAGCTGGGCGTTGGCTTCTCTATCCTCTCGTTCTGGAGCTTCCATCTTTGCGATTGGTATGATATAGCCGCCTTGTGTTGTAACCACCCTATTCTTTGCCCCGCTAACCTTCCATTCTCCCTTAGTATAGTTCAGCATACTCATTCCCTCCTTACCGTTTATTACTGATACCTTAATTATACCCGTTTGACTTCAACGAAATGGCAGGCATTAAATTTCAGATGCTTATAGCAGTCATCGCAAACATCCCTGCCTTTATCCTTGATGCCATCGGTGTAGTTTACTCTTGACGCTCTAGTTATTCGAGTCTTACATACCCAGCATCTCATAATTCACTCCTTACTGTTTATTACTAACCGATTAACTTATTGAGTTTTACTTTGTCAGTCTTGATTCTATTACAACTTTCCCAAAGCACCCTACCAATATCGCAGGTGTAAATTAGCATTGGGCGTTCATATTTCTCAAACAGATACTTCTCAAGCCAATGGATGAAACTGTTGTTTTTAGCTACCCACAAGCCCCCGGGATTATACTGTCCGCTTTGCGGCTTCTTCTCTGGGGTAAACCCACTTACCCACAATGTATTGGATGGGTGTGACTCGCTTTAATCCTAGCGACATTAAATCGGGGTCAACTGTTTTTAATACATGGCTAAACATCCCCCTCGCCATAATCCAGCACCCACTTCAGTGCATCAATCATAGACTGGTTGTGACGATAATCATCGTTGCGCTCCTCAAGGTCAGCCAGCTTATCTTCTATTTCCCGTTCAACCTTCATTTAGGCTACCTCCCTTCTACGATGCGATTAGTAGCCGAATTTAACTCCTCGGCTACTTCCTCTTCTGCAATCTTGGCGCACTTCAAACAAGTGGCTATTAACCTAACGTGTGTTTTATTTGTTACATTGCTAATATCCCTACCGCACGCTGTTTTGCCGTTACCTTTATTGTAGTGTAATTTGTCTACCATAACCTTACCTCCTTTAACTTGATACCCTCACCATACCATACATTACATTGTATGTCAAGCATTATCTTACACGCAAGATAGTAACCATTACTGGCTTAGTGCCTGTTTAGATGTTAGCAGTGGTAAGCAGATAGACAAGACAATGACCGTATAAGAGGATGGCAGGATTATCACGGGGTTATTGTATCAACCGAGTGGTATATGTGGGTGCAATCGGCTTGCTGGATTATAGAAGCCCATAGTATCTACGTATACCCTAAGCCCCTGGGGGATGGGGTGGTGGGGGTACATAAACACATAAACAAAGGATGACATATATATAATGGCTATATTAAAAAATAGTAAACATGAAATCTTTGCCCGGAATAGGGCGAGTGGTATGAATTTGAAGGATAGCGCAGTAAGTGCCGGATATCCTGAGCCAAGAGCCCGCAAAACAGGCTGGGAATTAGGTAAAAAGGGTGACATCGCCTCGCGTATACAGGAGATAAAGGCTTTGGCAGCCTCAGGTACGGTCATGTCTATCAAAGAGCGCCAGGAGCGATTAACAGAGATTGCCAGGATGCCAATAACCAAAGATGTATCAGCCAGAGAGTCGGTTCAGTCCATAGCAGAGAACAACAAGATGACTCCTGGGGCATATCCTCCAGAGAAACATGAGGTTGAGACGGGGGAAGAGTTGACGGCGTTTTTGAAGGGGCTGCGGGGTTATGGTAAGAGTAAGGAATGAGCATGATGCCACTATCGAAAAAGAGAGATAGTGAGAGAAAACAGGTAGAGAGGGCTAAGATTAGGTTGGACAATCTGTTAAACGCCAAACCCGTCCAACCTAAAACTACAAGAATAGAGGGCAAGGACTACATTATCCCTGACTTAGACGCTGATGGGAATGTGATACCAGAGCTATGACAACAAAGATAATGAGTGATATCGACTTTCGCCATAACATTGAATGGGCTCGAACTACCCTTTGCCATGAGTGGGGGCCAGAACAAGAGGCAATAATACTCTGTAATGAAAGGGAGATATTGACAGGGGGTGGTGAGAGGGGCGGCAAGAGCTATGTAGCTGCTGATTACCTCAATGTCAGGTTCTGGGCTGGAGACTTATACTGGATAGCTGGCAAGGACTATGACCGATGCCATGCTGAGTTCGAGTATATAGCCCAGGCAATGCTAAAGCTAAAGGCAGTAAAGGCCAGCGACATACATACTCCAGCTACAGGGCAATGGCACATGAGGCTAAAGACAGGGGCGGTTATTAAAACATGGAGTCTAAAGGACTGGCTCAAGATAGGGTTCGAGGCACCAGATGGTATAATCATTGCTGAAGTCGCTCAGATATCGCATACAGAGTATACCAGGCTATGTGACAGGACCGCGGAGAAGAGAGGCTGGGTTGTGGGGACGGGGACATTCGAGAGCTCGCTTGGCTGGTTTCCAGAGATGTGGAAGTTATACCAGTTACCGGGGCAAGCAGGTAAGAGCTTCTCTTTGCCGTCATGGAGCAATAAGAAGGTTTATCCAGGTGGTTTTGATGACCCAGAGATACAGAGGTTAAAGGCTAAGTATCCTGAGGACTACTTCAAAGAGCGGTTCGGCGGCGTGCCATGCCCGCCTAAAGGCTTGGTATTCCCTGAATTCAAGCACTTAACGCATGTTAGAGAGATGAAGATACAGGATGCTCCGATATACTTATGGATTGACCCTGGGTATGCTGGTGCTTATGCGGTAGAAGTGGTACAGCTTGAGAGTGAGACAGTCAAGATTGTTGAAGAGATATACGAACAGGGCCTGGTGACAGAGCAGGTAATAGATATATGCTTACAGAAACCGTGGTGGCACCTGGTAGCGGGTGGGGCTGTAGACATAGCAGCCAGACAGCATCAGGCAATGCCAGCAGTTGAGGAGATATGGAAAGAGAAAGCGAAGTTATCGTTATCGTCCCAACCTGTCCAGGTAGCGGCAGGCAGAGAGAGACTCCAAACATTCTTAAAGGTTAATCCGATAGACCACCAGCCGAGGTTCTTTGTTGACCCTAAGTGTCAGGGTATCCTATCTGAGTTCGGTGTTTGCGCTAATCCGTTCACTAAAGAGGCCGCGCCGTATAAGTGGAAAGAGGATAGACTGGGCACTGTAGTCGGGACTGAGCCAGAGGATAAGAATAACCATGGTATCAAGGCAGTCATTTACGGGCTGATAGACAAGTTCGGGTATGTATCACGGAAGCCTGACGGAGACAAGATACGGGTCCAGGTATTCGGTTAAAGAGGTAAATAGAGTATGAGCTTAAAAGATAAGACCAAGATAGTCAAGCTAGTCGATGAGAAGGCCACGGAGCTTAATCCGTTATATGAACGCTTTGAAGAGTATTACAGGCGGATAACGAGCTATAGGTTTGTGATGCCAGTCGAGGGCGGTAAGGCGGGGGGAGAGTATGACAACTTCACCACTAATAAGCCTAAGACGCTGATTAAGAAGGTTACTAATACTCTAGCCAGGGCGCCATTACATATCCAGTTCACTATTGACGATGACAATGAGGTAAACAGGAAGGCAAAGAATAACGCGGAGAGGTTCCATTACGGCATTATTAACCTGGCTAATGAGAACTTTGCCAATAAGTTGCTTCCCACGCTACAGTCACAGATGTCTTATAACGCCTCGCTCTATGGCTGGTATGCGGAAAGGGCGTTTATAAATCTAGGTGAAGATGGCTGTGGTGTTCCCAGGGTGGCTGTATGGCAGATGATTGGCGTTACATGGGGCATGGGAAAGAATGGGCTTGCGTGGGGGAACCATAAGACACGGATACGGGCTAATGACGCGCGAGCTGAGTGGGGGAAGTCCATTGAGGGGTTTTTCAATACCAAAAAGAGGCAGATACCTGACTGGTATAGCAGTAGCAAGAATGGTTATGTCACGAAGTATGACTGGTGGGATGAAGAGACGAACTCAATAATTATCGAGAAAAACTGGGCAAAGCCGCCTACTGAGCACCTGCTAAAGCATGTCCCGATACTGATAGTTGTTTCTGGTAATGCCCCACCACCTGAGACATTAACAGGTGAGCCAGATGATATAAAATACTGGGGCCAGAGTGTCCTTGATGATAATATGCTCGGGTATGACCAGTTTGAAAAGCAGATGACATACAGACAGACGATGGTGGCTGAGGGAGTCCACGCTCCAATGGGTATTTGGTCGCCAAAGGGTAAGAAGGAATTAGAGAGAAGTCCGTTTGGAAAGGGCAGGGTAATTCAATTCGATTCTGATACTAAAGAAGATGCCAAGCCATTGACAACCCCCTCAACACCTGATGATGCGGATGGTGTTCTAGCAGTAATTGATGATGAACTAATGATAGGTGGTGCTGCCAGGGTGCTACACGGGATTGATGCTCCAGGCGGGTCAGGGCGTAGGGCTGGGATATTAGGGGCGTTTGCTGCTGAATCATTACTCAGCGCACCCAAAGAAGCCGTTGAGAGGGGCATTGCGTGGCTTGGGAGAGAACTCTTGAACCAGTATGGCGAGGGAAGTTTTAAGGGGCTTAAATTAAGGGGTGAGGACTGGAAGAATGAGAAGTTCAATGTTGATTTGAAACCTTCGGATGTCAAAGGCGAGTGGTATCCAGAGGTTAAGATAATGCCTAAAATACCGGAAGATAAGCATGTTAAGAATATCGATGCTATAGCTCTGGTTAATAACAAGTTGCTGAGTAAGGAAACGGTGAGGGATTTGGACTTGGGTGTAAGGGATTCCGACCTCGAGGCACAGAAGATAGACAGGGAAGAGGCGATGGAGTTACCACCGATAAAGATTAGACGGTGGGCTGCTGCGGTTGTTGAAGAGGGTGGAGAGGAAAATAGATTTCTTGCTCAGGCGATACTTGCTGAGATTGAGAAGCAAGAGAGTGAGCTTCCCAGACCAGAGGCTGATTTATTAGAGGACGAGCGAGTTGTAGGGGGTGGGTTCTAATGGCGCATGGTGGGTTTCACCCTGATGTATTTCCTTTAATACCGGAAGAAGTGGCTGGGGAGGCAAGAACATTAGCCCAATGGAGGGCTTTACTCCGTAGGTTTGACCCTATCCAGCAGCAAAATATATTACAGGACCAGCTTGATAGGGGGACTCTTACCCTTGCCCAGATTTCATTAATAGGTGCGAACTTAAACCTTGATGTAACCTTCCCACAGGCACAGGCGGCTCAAGAGACTGAAGCTCGGAGGCAAGAAGAAGCCCCCGCAAAATTAAGAGAAGAAGCCTTTACAAGACAACAAGCACTAACAGAAAGAGCGACACAGCCCATTCCTACTGGGACACCCGCCTCGGAAGCGTATTTTTCCTTCATTGAGGGCTTAGAGTCACCGGCTATGCAGGACTTCTTTAGGCGTAATGTCCCCCCTGAACTAGCCACAGAGGTATTTGGGGGGGCTCAGGCAGACACAGGACTCCAATCGGCATTAGCTCAGCTTGAGGCACGAAAGGATGTTCGGAGCAGGGCGCAGAGAGGGTTAAGGGAAGTAACACCAGCAACGCCTGCATTAGCTCCGTTTGGTTCAGGCAGCTTTCTCGCTGCCCAAGAGTCAGTTAAAGCTAGGCAGGAAGCCCAAGAGCGGCTTACTAGGACAAGGGGTGGTGTCCGGTCGGCTTCTGAAAGGGTAAGGGCAATAAGAAAAGCTAAAACACCGTTCCAACTAGAGCTAGAGCAGTTCCCGTTCCTTGAACGGTTCAGGAGCCAAACACCGAGACAGAGGGGTGACTTCTCAGCAAGCAAGCTAAGACCAGTTACTCGGTTCTTGGGATTTTAACAGGAGGCGTAAATGATAGGTTATTACTGCGATAAAGATAAGAAGTTTGTCTCTACTGTAATAGGACAGTTTATCCACCCACATCTAGGTAAAACAACCTGTTTGGTATGCGCTAAATGTGGAATGATGGTTTACCGCAAAGAACAATGAGGTAAGAATGGCTAGAAAGAAAGATTTATTAAGTGGTCTGGCAAAACAGATTACTAAAGATGATAATGTGGTAAGGCGTGAGAGAGTGGCTCGTTTATTCAGGCAGGGTGGGCAGCAGACAGCTACCTTTGAGCCAGCACCACCTGAAGAGAGAGCCAGTTTCCCCTTTATCAGTGGGCTCGAGCAACCGCAGGGAGCGACTCAACCGTTTGCTCCACCTATCCAGCCACAGGAAACACCACCTATTGAACCTCAACCCGAAGAAGTTACGTTGCCTTGGTATAAACAAATCCCCTCTACCGTATCTAACATTGTGGATAAATGGAATAAGGGTGGGGCAATAGCATTCACTCGCTTTCTAGGCGGTAAGGCAGAGCCTGGTGAATGGGAACTTACAGCGGGAACACATCCTGGGGATTTAACTACAGAAGAATTGGCAGCAATCGGCTTACCTGAAGACTGGTATGGTCTTCCGCTAACTGATTTCAAGAGATACAAGCAAATCACAACCGAACAACCCGAAGCGATAGAGAAGTTCCGTGAACTCGCAGGGGAGAAAGATGATGCTTTCAAAGAGCGAGCAACAGTAGACTACGAAGCATCGTTTTCACCTAATCAGAAACGAGCAATAGAAACAAGCTTTGAGCTGATACTATGGTTTACCGCTTCAGGGAGCTTCTTCAAAAGCCCTGAAGGGTTAGCTGTTAATAGTGTAATGAACAAGGCATTTCTGAGGATATTTAATAAACCTATAAGTGCCTTTTTGAAATGGAAGACAGGGAAAACGCTCCTACAGACTCAGAACCTTGCCAATATGCGGGCAGCGTATAATGCGGGCATAACTCAAGGGAAGCTGGCTTTTAAGACCCCAGAGGGTCGGCTTGAAACATTTAAGGTGCTGGAGAAATATCTTGAGAAAAGCCCCTACGATGCCTCCGCATTTTTAGCAGGTTATGGACAATCTGATATTGCCTTTATAAGACAACTTGAGGCTGTTTCCGCTACACTCAGAGGAATGTCAGGCTTTAATGAGGAGATGTTCAGACAAGTAAATAAGTCTCCGTTACTCCTCGGTGGGCTACCCGCAGGGTATAAAATGACTCCCCAGAAATGGGAAGCAATGGCTATCTCTGCTAGGAGTGTGCTGGTCGAGAGCTTAGGACTTACTAGGACTGTAGCCTCCAAAGCGTGGGAGGCACTATCAGAAGCGGAGAGGGCTGTCTTAGCCCAACCTCCAGTAGCAGAAGTTCCTGAAGTAGCCCTTGAAACAGATATAGTTACTAGTCTTAGTCGTGCTTTCCAGATAGCAGATGGAAATGCACAATTAGGGAGACAGTTTATAGAGAATAATGTTATTCCTGCATTTAACGAGAGATTTGGCGATGCGCCTGTTATGAGTATAGTAAATATCGGAGATGAAAGGTTACTCCAAATCAGTGAAGGTGGATGGAGGCAAAGAGCAGAGGAATCTGGATTAGAATTTGTGAGAAAACGTGGCAACCAAGGAGACTTGTATAGAATACCACAAGCAGCAATTCCTAAAGCCGAGGTTGCGCCCACCCCCCAAGCCGCACCAGAAGCCGTCAGACCGCCAGGAGAGGTTGTTACACCTGAGATAGCACCTACGCCACCAACTGCGGAAGTTGTGCCACCTGTGGTAGAAGAACTTGAAGGATTGAAGAGAGCCAACCCAGCGCTTTTCAGAAGAGCAGAAAAGGCAAGTAATACAGAAGATTTTATAGATTCTGTTATTAAGGCAGGAAAAACAACAAGGGATAAGGTCTCAATTCCAGCCTTGACCAACTTTTTCAACCGAGTAAAAGGTGTAAAGCCCCTAGCAGTTAAGCCAACGGCAGTAGCCCCTGGGCCGGTTACACCCACGAAGATAGCGCTTGAGGCAATCGCTTCTCGTGAAGCGGAGGTAGGTGTTACAGACCGAATTATTGACTCACTTGTAGCCTCCGAGGACACGGCGGTTGCTGAAGTGGCTGGTGCTCCCCCTAAACCTCCAAAGGACTTTGATAGGATTGGCGGTCAACTTTATGACCGTTTCAGGAAACAAGGTGGTGAACCAACCCCTAATACCACACCTGTATCAGCTAGATTGCAGCGTGCTAGGGGGAAAGTTGAGAAGTTTGGAGCTGATGAGTTTGCCAGGCTTAATAAGTTGGGGTGGGAGACAGAGATTGATGTTGCTTTTGTCAGGGCTTCTAAGGGGATAGCAGGCCAATTATATCGTGAGACAATGGATGGGATAGCTAAAACACTCGGCGGCAAAAGCGAGTTATTATCTTATGTAGATGACTACCTTCTTCTCCGACATCAACTTGAAGTATTGAAGGCAACAGACCGCACACACTTCACTATCAAGAAGGGGGATATAACACAAAAGTTCACGGCAAAGCAAATAGGCCTTATCTTCCGACAGATGAAGCAAGAGTTGGGGGTTGAGGATTATGCCAGAGTGAAGGAAGCTTCCTCTAGTGTTGTTGCTGTATATAATCAAACTTTAAGGGATACCCAAGAGCTTACTCCAGAGCAGATTGAAGGTCTTATTACAAAGTATCCGTGGTATAACCCTGTATTATTCAAGGCTGAGACAGCCCCGATTAACATCAATGCCCGCAGATTGACTGCGAGACAAATAAAGCAACTAACTAATTTAGAGGCTGATAAAGAGCAAATATCACCGCTACAAACTTTACCAACAACCATCGCAGGGCGTATCAAGGCGAATCTAATCAATGATGCCAGGAAGTCTATCTCCGAAGGTGCGGCAGACCCCAAAAACAGTAGTCTCATTGGTGGGGAGACAGAGATTGTCGACAAGAAACCGACTGGACTATTCATTGATTACTTTGATAAGGGGCAGAGGAAATACCTCAAACTTGGTAAGGGGACTGAATGGATAGCCGAAGATATTGAGCTACTTCAACGACAGCCTATAAATGTAACCACCCAGATAGTGAGGCAACTACAGAATATATCCAAGATGTTCTTTACCACATATAACCCAGGCTTTGTGGTATACAACACTGTTTTTGATGCGGTAACTTCTTACTTTACAGAGGGTGTTTCGCCAGCGAAGTTCGGGAGAACTTTAGCGGGAAACATTAAGTCAATATTTACTGATGTCCCTGCTGTCAGTGAGTTCAGGCGGGCAGGGGGAGAGTTGTTTGGCTTCTTTGAAAGGGGAAGTCGCGAAGGTTTAGGGTTTGGGGAGAAGGAAAAGGCAATAACATCCTTTGTAGCTAGGGAAAAAGAAACAGGGCGCATAGTCCTGCGGAATCCCAACAGTCTAAAAAGGCTCCTCAATCCGCTTAATTTAATTAGGGAGATGGGCATCGCCGGGGAAAACGCGGCAAGGCGGGCAACTTTTGAGATGCTTCAGGAGAAAGGTCTGCCTCGCAAGGAGGCAGTAATAAGGGACTGGCGAGTTACTGTTGACTTCGGTAGGTTCTCGCAATCCTCACGGTTTATCAATGACTGGTTTATATACTTTAACCCTGCAATGCAAGGCTTCCTATTACCAGGCAGGGCAATCAAGAAGAACCCACAGAGTCTATGGCGGTTGGGTACGCTGATAGCAGGGTATATCGGTTTAACACTCTATAATCAAAGCTATGACGAGTATAAAGATGTCCGTGATTCGGATAAGGTTGGGAAGCTAGTAATTATGCTACCCTCCAACGAATACAACAAGCACGGCCAAAAAGTGCCACATTATATAACACTTCTTCCCTTACGAGAGTTTGCCGCCTTTACTGCGCCTATAGAGTATCTTATCGGGAAGATGAAGGCAGAGGATCCCGAAGCATACAGAACTCTTGCACAGGAATGGGGTGTGCTTTATCCCGTGTTATCTCCCCTGAGTATGATTAGTGAGTCAGGCGGGCTTGTCATGCCGACACAAATAGGGGCGACCATACAGCAGATAACCCAAAACCATGATGATTTCAGGGATAGACCGATTGTTGATGATGAGATGATGTTGCTTCCTGCTTCGCAGCAATATGACCAATTCACTAATTCACTGGCAATTAGGATAGGGCAAGCACTAGATATATCCCCCAAGAAGCTAGATTTCTTTGTCAGCAATATGTTCGGGGCACTCGGGAATGATGTCTTGAGAGCGGTTGATGTGGTAATCCAGCAAATAGATGTGGAAGTCACCGATGAACGAATAGCGGGGCTTGTCAATGAACTACGAGCAATCCAGACTAAAGTCCCACCTAATCAGATAGCAGTTGCCAGAGAGACATTCCTCGAAGACTTATCGGCCGAAGATAGGCAGGTTGTCTTGGATACGGAGCGCATACCAGCCGATAAGTTCCCATTTATTCAGAGTTTGGTCAGACGGTTTTTCAAAAACTATGGCGGGCAGGTTTTTGCCACGGCTAAAGAAAAGGCATTGGCGAATAGGGACATTGAAGACTATCCCCCTGAAGCATTAGAAAAGCTACAGGAAGATGCTTTGGCCAACGCCAATAGTTTCCTATCGGGTGGAATTAGTAAACAGGAATATGATAGAAACAGAACTCGCTACCGGGCATACTTCTCAGGAGCAAGCACCGCACAGTGGCGAGAGGCAATGACTGAAGGGGCGGTGGCTAGGGCTGATGTTGATAAGTTCTTACCCGAAGCATACCAACGGTCAGAGGAATTTCAGGCAGTCAGTGCTTATATGGAGATACGGCAAACTCACATAGATGCTAAGGGTGGTGTCCTCAATTCCGAAATATGGGCTGAGATTGAGGCGAATACACTTGATGACATGAAGCGGCACTACTCGGCAAACGCAATCCAATACGCGCTTGACCATAAAGATGATTGGATTGATAAACTACCTGAACCAGCGCGCACATTAGAGAGAGACCGTGCAATAGCTATTGACAATGAAACTTGGTGGGAAGATTACAGGGAAGTAACACCCGAAGAAGGCAGAACCGCCCCACGCCAAACACAGAGAGAAAAGGTAGAAGGTTTATTCACACCACCCCCCGACACAGGTCAAGTTCAAGGGGGAGTGGGCCCAAAAACAAAAGAAGATAAAGTAGCGGACTTATTCCGCTAATAAACACATTAAACAGGAGGAAAATAGAATGGCAGAAGTCAAAGCTTTGGAGCAAAAAGCTAAACTTGCGGAGTCAGCGTCCAAGTCTGCGGAGCCCGAAAAGGCTTCAGAGGATAAGGCAAAGGCTTCAGAGAGTGAGGAGACGGTTTCAGAGAAGAAGACACCAGAAGATATTGCCGCAGAAGCTAAGGCTGCCGTGGACGACCAGATTGCCACAGATGCGGTAGAGGCTTACTTGAAGTCGCCCGAATACGAGAAGGCACTCCAATCGGCGAAGGACAAATCCATTACTCAGGAAACTGCTCCCTTAAGGAACAGGATTGCTGAACTGGAGAAGTCTGATGCTGAGAAGGAGCTTGCCGCCAATGAAGCTAAGGAGTCCAAGCAGTGGGAGGCGGATGGTGTCCCTGCAGAAACTATAAAGAACTTCCAGGCTGAAAGGCGTGGACAAATCAAGGCTGCGAGAGAGCTTACCGACTCAATAAATGAACATGTCGGAGCCCTTGATAAGTTACACGCATGGGAGCTATCTCAAAAGTTTGGGGTGGACATCAAAGAGTTACTCAAATGTAAAACCCCGGAAGAGATGGATACCAGGGCGGAGCAGCTTCTTGGTAAGGCCAAGGATGACGAGATTGTAAGTCTTAAGGCAGATAAGAAAGCGGCAGAAGAAAAGCCAGCTAAATCTCAGCAGATAGACGGAGATACTGCTGGCACAGGGGCAGACCTTAGCACGCTAACCCCTGCGGAAACAGTCAAAAGACACCTAGATAAACTACGGAAAAAACAATAGGAGGATAAACAATGTTAAGTCCAGTACTTCAAAAATACCTTGATAGAGATACTATCTTGCGTGGCGTTTTTGAGTGGATAATAGAGGAAAGCCCATTGATGAAGGGTCTCTCTTATAAGTTGATGGAAGGCAATGCTTTACTGTACAATGTCGAAACAGTCCTGCCGACCGCAACTTGGATAGCGAGAAATCAGCAGCTCGTTGAAAACACAGGAAAACATGACCAGCGAACTACTAATGTCTATACCCTGATTCGGACAGGCTATACCAACAAAACCGCTATCAAACTCAATGTCACACAAGACCCCGAAGCTGTTGATATTGAAAAAGCAGTAAAAGCTATGGCTCATGAGTTTGAGAAGACCATGATAATCGGGCAGACTTCGGTAGCTAATACGCCCAACCAATTCAAGGGGCTACTCAGAACTGTAGCAGAACTGGAAACGAAAACCACCACCGACCTTGATGGTCTCAACAACGACCAGGTGGTTGTCGGCAATGCTGCAACAGGCGCCCTGACTATGACCATGATGGATGAGTTGCTTGACCAGATAAAGCCAGGCGCTGCCACCATGCTTCTCATGTCTCGTGGAGCAAGGCGAAAGCTCAATACCTTGTCGAGGGCAAGCGGAAGCGGAGGTCTTTACATCGCCCAAGTCGACCAATTCGGTAAAAAGATGATGCATTATGATGATGTTCCCATTATGATATCGGATTGGATAAAGGACAACTACATCGAGGGCTCATCCAGTGTTCAGACCATAGTTGACTACGACTTTGATGCGGCTGCGGTAGCTGGCACCAATGAGAACACCATGATTTTCGCCTTCCAGATTGGTGAGGATAAGTGTACTGCTCTTCAGGCTTCGGAAATGGAGCATGAACGACACACCTTCATTGAAGACCAGCACGCAATCGCCAACCGATTTAGTTGGGAAGTCGGCTTTGCCTGCTTCAAGAAATTCAGTCTTGCGGTTCTGACCGGTATCAATCCGTTAGACTAAACCCGTTGCAATCCGAGAGGATAAGCGAATAGGACCTGAGAGCGTGGGTCTATAATAGACGCTCACTTACCGAGTAATGGAGGTGAAAGGTAAAATGGCAGTTAAAATATACGAACCACATCACAAAATCATCAACAGGGGTGGAGCGGCACTCTGGGTTCCTAGAGGGCCAATTCCGATAACCCTACAAGACGCGGACATCTATGCGGAGAGTTCAATCCAGTTATACAATCTGGGCACCAAACTGGAGTTTGCTGATGGCAGGGTATTCCGCTATGGTGAGTTCGGTGAAACCAATACCACTATTCCACTGGCTAGGATGGTATGTAACGGCAATCTTGTCCCAGGTTCGGCAGCTACCGATGGTTACGAAGGTTCATTAGATGCCGAAAGCGATGTTGCTGTGGGTTCTACCACTCTCATCCTGAACGACACTGCTGATAGAGCAATAAACGACTACGAGGATGGGATGTTCACAGTGTTTCCTAGTGGACATATCTGCGCTTATCGGATAGCTGGAAGTGAACCTGCGGTAAGTGTAGACGATGTAACCATCTATCTTGATGACCCCAATGGTTTACAGACTCTGCTTGTTGTGAACTCAACAGGAGTCACCGCTTACCCATCCATATTCAGCAACTTAGTGCAACCGAGTAACGCAAGTAGTGGCGCAGGCTTCACATCAGCTATGGGGGCCTACCTTGGCAATGTTATGACGTCAGGTTCCTTCGGTTGGATTCAGAGAAAGGGTCGTTGCTGGGTTACTCCAACAGCGTTCTTTGGTGATACCACCTTAGAAAGAATGGCGCAGCTGCACTCTGACGGCACAATTGCTTTGAAGGCTGCTGATGCCACTCATACCGTTGGCTACCTGACCCAAATGACCATCAGTGGCTATGGTGATGCCATGATATGGTTGACATTGGAATAAAGGAGGATAAAGTGGGAAAGACGAAAACAGCAAAAGGTGTATTCCCTGTTGGGCATCCTTCTAGCGGTAAAAACCTAGATGGGTCTCCACACAAGAAGAAGTAGAATAAGGAGGAGGGGGTGGCTTCCCACCCCCTCCTAAAGGGAGGAGGACAATGGCAAACGATGGAATAATAATATCCGACACAGCACCTACTGCTTCAGACAAGATTATATGGTTGAAGATTTTGCCCGATGGTAGCCGTGAGTGGTATGAGCGGAGTGATGGGAATTGGAGCCTAATTAAAACTGAGGCTGCTCCAGCTGCCGCAGACCATTCTCATGCTACCCTCGGAGACATCAACTTCACTGGCACTATATCGGCCGATGGGGATGAAGGCATAACAGGCACTTATGAGGGGACAGTCAAGAAGATAAAGGTCGTCAAGGGAATAATTACTGAATTTGAATTGGAGTAAGGAGGCATCATGTCAGAACTGATACCTAATATTAGCTTCACTGAATTTCATAAACTGAAGGCAGACCAATTAAGAAGGCTGAAATGCGCAGAGATAACTTTCAATGGCGAGCATCTGTTTATCTTTGTCAATGGGATGCTTGAGCCGTCAGGCTATCTCAGGACACAGACAGAGTATAACTGCCAGACCGCCAATGCCGTAGGCGGTGAGACCTTGGAACAGGTAATGGAGGAAGCCCTTGCCGCGGTATGATTATTATTGTGAGCCATGCCAGTTGAAGTTTGAGACTATAAAGCCAATGAGCCAGTGTAGTGAGAATGTTTCCTGCCCTAAATGTGGCTCATCATCCGAAAGAGTTTATGGTGTAGTCAATTTTAGCTTTGGCTGGAGACTTAGTGAACGAAGCGATGAACGAGGCGGGCCCACAGATGAATTTGTTAGGGATGTTTAATTATGCCACCTTTTAATCTAAAAACAGAAGACAATCTCGGCAGGCAAATCAAGCCAGTCCTGACCAACACTAAGCCAGATGGTTCGGGCGATTGGGTCTTTCTCGTAGCGGATGGTGAAGGTTCTCAGTCAGTGAAATTCGCTGATAGCCCAACGATAGATGCCTTTGGCAGAGTAAGGGTTTCAAATCCTATTAACGAATTTACATCTGAGTTTCAATATAACCTCCACCCTTTATTTTACGATGCTGTAACTGCTTCAAACGGCTCTATAGCCCATAACCCAAATATGTCAGCAGCCGACCTTACCGTAACTACAGATGATGGTTCAAAGGCAATGATGCAGACCTTTGAGTATTTCCGTTATCAGCCAGGCAAGTCGCTGGCTATAGCTCAGACCTTCGTGATGCCCACCCAGCAGGCAGGGACAAAGATGCAGGTTGGTTATTTTGATGACGACAATGGTTTTTTCTTTGAGGTTAAGGATGCCGCTACAGTTCAAATGGTCAGAAGGACTAAGACTTCTGGAAGCGTTGTAGATGATGTTGTCCTTCAAGAAGACTGGAATCACGACAAACTTGATGGAACTGGTGCCTCTGGTATCACGATGGACTTCACTAAGGGGCAAATTCTCAGGATAGACTTACAGTGGCTATCATTAGGCCGTGTCAGGATGTGCTTCGATGTGCATGGGCAACTTGTTTTAGCGCATGAGTTTCTGGCTGCTAATGTATTAAGTGTACCAATCACTACCACCGCTAATTTACCAGTAAGATGGTTGATAGAAAACACCGCAGCTCCTGCATCTACTAAGACAATGATGGCAATATGCACTTCTGTCTTTAATGAAGGCGGAGACCAGAGTGAGCTAGGTCATCCTTTTGGTTTTGCGAATGGGGTAACTACTCGCACTATAAGCACCGTGCCTATTCCTATCCTATCCATCCGACCCGCGACAACATTAAATAGTATCACAAATAGGGTGCATCTAAGGATAGAAGAGATAGAAATACTAACAAGCAAAGATGTCTTTTTCCAAATAGTATATAAACCCACAAGTATTACAAATGTTTCATGGCAATCACCCGTATCTCATTCTTCAATAGAAACAGATGTAGCAGGGACGGCTATAGCTGGCGGAGTAGTTATCTCTGATGGATATATCTCTGGTGGGGCTGCGAATTCAAGGGGCGCCGGTAGGGTGCCGTTCATTTCCAAGTTACCCATTGTTCTTGATGCTGCGGGGACAGACCAATCAAGAAGCGTATCCATTGTGCTTACTCGTGTAGGTTCTCAGGATGCTACCTGTGCTGCTTCACTAAACTGGACGGAGATACGATGAATTTAACGGAAATATTACTTCTGGGTATTTTAATAATGCTGGTAGTTTCCTTCCACTCTAGTTCTTCAGGCTCAGGGCGCTATGCGAAACTGTTTGACATTGTATTTCATCAGGGGACTCACTGCCTGAAATGTGGGGTGGTGAGTTGCTGTAATAAAACCTTATCAGGGGGGAGAAGACTATGGCGAAGCACGGCAAACATAAGAGAAAGGGTAAGAAATAATCAGGAGGTAAATCATGCCAAGTGAATTAGCCAATGTAGTTTACCAACCATTTACAGGTGCAACCGCTATAGCCGAGGCTTTAGCTCCCGGGAAAAGATTTAGGTTACTGAGGATAGAAGCCCATTGGGGTGCTGCCCCATCCGACTCTGAGAACTTCACTGTTAAACTCGATGCTAAAGCTGGCTCAGGGTATGATGTTCTGTTGGATAGTGTCGACCCCTCTGTCGGAAGCCAAACTGACCTAGTCTTTACCTACGGCATAGGTTATGAGTTTGAGGCAGACGATGAAATAGATATCGCCTATACCAATACTGGCACTGATACTATCAGTGGGCGGTATGTCTACGAACTTGAGAAATAGAGGTAGCGATGATTAAACTATCTGGTAACGATGTAACTTTTGGAGAAAATACAGTGTCTCAGAGTGGGCAGAGGATGCTGACTAAGTCTGGCATTAGAGGCAGTATCCTTAGCGGGAAGAGGACTACTGGTTTTCATTGGAATGGACACAGATTCCCGCCACCTGAACCTGATTCTGTGTTGTATCTCCCTGGCTACCCTGCTCAGGGTTCTACAATTCAGGACTTTTCAGGGGAAGCTAACGATGGCGCGATAACGGGTGCTGTTTGGAGGAGACTACCTAGCGGGCTTTGGTATCTTTCCTTTGATGGGGACGATGACCTTGTGACTGTGGCTGATTCCGCTACTATCCAGAACCTGACTGAGTTCACCTTTATGCAGTGGGTGAATCAGGTTACCAACCCTGCGGCAGCTAGGAAGATATTTGATAAGAACAAAAAGAGAATAAATATAGCAGGAGACGGAACTCTTAAGGCTGACCTTACCCACTCTGGGGGTAATGCGGAAGCATATACGATTGAAACAGTCTCAATAGATACTTGGTATCTAATCTCACTCAAATACAGTAATACGGGGGACAAGAAGCAATATATCTCTATCAATGGTGTTCAGTCAACCTATTCCTCCCAAACCGCCACAAGCGGGACACTCACGGCAGACGCAGGTAGTGTTTTAAGATACGCCAACGATGGGGCGGCTAATTTCCTTAATGCTTTTATGGCACTACAGCGTATCTATACCGCATCTGTTTCTGATGCCTTTGAAACTCAGGTCTTTAATGAAGAACGACATTTATTTGGAGTGTGATATATGTATAAAAGAATCAGGATAGATTTAGCTTTCAATACTGAAGACCCCCGAGGCGATATTGAGGAAGAAGTATTAAAGCGCTTGGCGGATGCGGTAGTTATCAACGAAGGGGAGATAGCAGAGGAGCGTGGCTATATTGAGCTTGAGGACTGTAACCACAATTCCCCCAATGAACCCTGCGTCATAACCGATAAGTGGGAAGTTGGTAGAGGAAAAGTAATATAGGAGGAAGCTGATGCCTTTACCCTATGCATCCAAGACAAGAAAAGAAATAAGACAATCCATCGGCTATAAGCTGGGGGCCATGTTTGTCGGTTTAGTCACATCTACGGGAGATACTTCTAGCTTAATTGATACCTTAGAAATGGCAAAAGGTGGCACTAAGGATTATGTTGGCCGTGAAGTTCTTATGCTCACGGCTACCCAGTCAGCTATTGTGGGCAAAAGGTCATTTGTCGCTTCCTTTGATGGTGCTGGTGATGCTACCATAGCTCCAATCTTTTCTGCTGCTATCACTTTGGCTGATACCTATGAGATGTGGGAGGACTTTCGCATTAAACAGGTAGAAGACCTTATCAACCAGGCTATAGTTGCTGCCAGCGATGATATATTTAAGGATAAGGTTGATGCCAGTTCGCTAGTTAAGGAAGCAGATAAGTATGCCTACGATATGCCCTCTGGCTTTGTCTCGCTCTATAAGACGGAGTTTGAATACTCCGCCAAGATAGACCATCTGATACACGATGGTAGCACAGTCTGGGATGAGCTTGTAGATGGCGACGTCACCGCCTCGGTAGATACTTCGCTTTTTGATACTAACTCACTTAAACTAGCGATAGCTGCTGGGGCTGGCGCTGGGGATATTCTGGCTACTGAAGATATTACATCTCTTGATATTACCGACTCCGATGAGGTAGTGGCTGAGGTTTTTACCGATACTGCTCTTGACGCAGGCGATTTCCAAATACTCTTGGATAATACCGCACAATGCGCTTCACCTGTAGAGAGTCTTAATATACCAGCAATAGCAGCAAATACCAAGACCAAGATAGCTATATCTCTTGCCGACATACCCTCCGACTCAGCCATCATCAGCGTTGGTATTAAGATGATAGTTGATAAAGGGGCAATGAACTTCTGGATACGGAACATCCGGGCACAGCACTCACAGAGCAGGATTTACCACGAACTCAGCCCCGAAGCGTGGTCAATAGTTCAAGGCTCAACACCTCAGTTGAAGCTCAGTGAGTTCGGGTATAGAGCCATAGGATTAAACAAGAGATTAAGGCTGTCAGGCTACCAGTTGCCGTCTGAGATAACCTCAGATACGGCTAGTGCTGATATAGACCCCGATTACATTGTAGCTAAAGTAGTAGGTGAATTATATGCGATTAAGGGGGATAACGAGAGCTTGAGGCAGAGTTCGTATTGGCTGGCTATAGCCGAGGCTAGGCTACGACAGGGACGCACCAGTATCCGAGAGAATAATCGTTGGGTGGGTAGATAATGGTAGAAACCATAACTCAGAAAAATGAAATCTACCTCGGGGGGACAACCTTCCCAATCGAGGGTAGAGTAAGAAAGAGTTTAGTGTCCACATTTCCGTCAAAAGTGGTTATTGGTTCATACACCTTTGATGACGAGCAGATAGCCTCTAACTGGATAATCTCAGACCAAAGAGGCGGGATACTTGTGGAGGAAATGGATGAAAGCATCCATCAGGACAGGTGCTGGTGGTCAACCTGTAATCTGGGCTTCAAGGGGCATATCGTCTTGCCACCTCTGGCTACCGAGGCTACGATGCCTACTACCACTGCCGTAGATGTAACTGATGGCGGGCTAGAGATTTGGACTAACGCTACTACCCTAACTAACTGGACAAAAGCTTTAGCTGGTGGATCACTGGATAGAGAAGCAACTGAAATTGATGCGGGCACTTACTCGGCAAAGATAACTTCCACCGCAAGTGACGCTGAAATTTATCAGGACTTATCCTGGAGCAACGAATATCGGGGTAGAATGATTACGGTTACTGTGCGGTGTAAAGGCACTGTTGGCAGTGAGGCAGTCCTCGAAATTGATGATGGGGTAACGCAAACTACTGCTGCCAATGCTGGGACAAGCTGGGAAACCTTAAAGATTGAGTTCCAAGTCGGGAGTGCCGCCACACAGTTCAGAATAGTTTTACGCAGCCTAGCTGGAACTAAAATCCAATACTTTGATGCTGTTACCGTAACTGCCCCAGTAGCAACAACAATTAAAAAGTTTATAACCCATGATGGCAAACTCTATATGGTAGGGGGGAATGTCATCTCTGAATTAAATTCTGCTGGGACAGCCTACAATTTTGTCAAGAATTTCCCTACTACCATAACCGATGTAGTGTCCTCGGTGGGTAATGACCTCTATGTCTTCTTGGGTGATGATGACGAATACTGGTATATGGCAACCACCACAAGTAGCGCAACCCTTAATGAGGCTCTGGATGCTTCTGAGACAGGGGTTGATGTAACCGATGGGACTCAGTTTACCGTAGGGGATATTATAACGATGAACTCAGAGGATATGTATGTCGGTGTCATAGCTGGTAATACCCTCACTGTTTTAAGGGGGTATGTGGGGACAACGGCAGCTACTCACACAATCCGTGCAACTATTACTACCAGGCGGTTCACCGAAACCAATGTCGCCGATGCTACCCTGGGAGTCCACTGGGACAACAAGCTCTTTAAGACAGATAGCGCAGGGTTAATATCTCATGCTGCTACCCCTAATAGTGCTACTCCGTCATGGACTGCCAACGGTGCTTTGGTTAATGCGGGTCTAGCTGACAATTCGGTAAATAGTCTTTTCGTCTACAGGGATGCCGATGGAAACCTGATTATCTATGCGGGAACACAGGTAGGGTTATTTGCCCATGATACTGATAATACCCAGTGGCTACCAACTGAACTGTCTCTGCCCAATCACCCCAATGCTGCGAAGGGTGTAGCGTGGTGGCGTGATGCGCTGTATGTATCGTCAGGGCTTGATGTTACTAAATATATCGCTGCCAGGACAGCTACCATAGCCGAAACGGGCTTGTCTTCAGATGATGAGTTACCCTCAGAGTATGACGGCGAGATAGTTGATTTAGTCAAGGGATACAATAATATGTATGCCCTTGTAGATTCCAGTATCCCATCAGGAACTAACACTTCCTCTGTTATGGCTTATGATGGGATCGGCTGGCAGACAAGGTGGCTGGCGGGAACGAATGATGACACCATGCATCACGGGCTAATCAGTTCGGTGGTTTCGCATCGGCTCTGGTTTGACCACAATGATAAAGTTTATTCAATTCCTGAAGAACGAAGCCTCAGAAACCCCAGCAAGGTATCCAGTTATACCTATGGGGCAAGCGGGGTTCATATCACCCCCTGGTTCGACGCTAACTCGCCATACCCCATACTGGCTCTCAGGGTTACTCTTGATTGTGATGGTATGTCTGCTAATGAAACGGTAGTAGTAAGATATAGGATAAACCATGCTACCACAGCCGTTGCCGCGACATGGACACTGCTAGGGACAATCACAGCCGATGGGGAGACGGAATATACTTTTGGCGCTGCTGCCATTGGTATAGTAGCAAGGGCGATACAGTTTAGGTTTGAGTTAGCCAGGGGCGGGACCACAACCCTTAGCCCAGATATACTGAAGGTCAGCTTTGCCTATATTGACCTATTACCCGCCAAGTGGGGATTTAGTGCCATAGTTGACTGCACGGAGGACTATGGGGGTTTGAAATCATCCGAGTTAATATCTAATATGAATACGCTGGTTGAAAAACAAACGCTGTCCGAGTTCACTTACCTTGATGAAAGCGGGGGCACGGAAACTTACTATTGTAAGGTGTCAAATGCTCTTGTTACCGAAGAGACGGGAAGAATTTTAGAAGGCCAATATCAAATATCACTGGTGGAGCCGTAATGAAAAGATTAGCAATCCTATTAATAGTAGTTATTGTCATAAGTATGTTTTTTCTGGTAAGTAAAGAGGTGGAGGCAAATAAAATGAGTAAATTAACCGCGGTGCAGGCTGAGAAATTATTTGGCAGGAAGCGACCTTTTATTTCCAGTGGATACCGTATAGAGATTGAGAGGAAACTGGGTAGGGCATTAAGGGATGAACGAGCTGGCGATGTTAGTATGAGTCAAGTCCGAATGACTGCTCAGAATATCGGGAAGCAAAATAAATCTGTCCGTATAATGATAGTGGCAAGGAAGCCAGGTAGACCAGCAGGGAGGATAGAGATAACAGGGAAACTAGCTAGACTGCCTGCGCGGATAATAGTAGAGAGGGAATTACGAACTAGACCAACTCCTCAACTGCTCCGATTGAGGTAAGCCAATGGCAATTAGTCTATTCGGCAGACAGGTTAAACCTAAAACAGCATACCCCCCAGTTCCCGATTCGTGGTCTGGTAGCCTCCCCGAATGGGCAATCTACTGGTCACTAACCATATTAAGGGTAGGCTTTACATACCAGTCTCCTCAAATGGGAGGGAGGCAGTTTCGTGGAGGCGCAATTCTTGACTTTCTTGTTCCAAGCCTTAACCTGGCTATCAATGTAACCTCTAAATACTGGCATTACAGGACATCCCCGGGCCGGATGGCTGATGAGCTCCAGCGAGCAGCATTGGAAGGCAGGGGGACTACAGTGATATTTATTGACGAAATGGATGCACAAAGGAATCCGCTATTTTATACTAGAGAAGCTTTAAATCTGCGCGACCACAGCACCTTCGGGAGGGCTTAATGGAAATTAAATGGTCAATGAGAAGTGTCTGGCATTATATTATTGGCTTGTTTGCTGGGTTAAGCTGGGTGTGGTCGGTTAGCCTACCGCCTACAGTATTGATAGGATTTATTGCCTACGAGTGGCTTCAAGACAAGAATATCCGCCGGAACTTCCCTGATAGAGCCACTGATAGCCATAAGGATATTTACGAGGCAGTTTTCGCCTTGCCCTTCGGTGTTGGGCTGGGGGCTGGGTTAAGGTTTTTAGGAATATTATAATAAGAGAGGACTACTACTATGGCTAAAGACACCAATGGGCTTACCCAGAAGAAGATGGTGCAGGAACTATATACCACACTCTTAGGTGTTCCTGGAACAGAAGAGAAGGGATTGGTAAGAGATGTCAAAGATTCCTTTAAGGAGATACAGAAGGTCAATAGGAAACATGATAAATTGAGCCGTAACTTCTGGATACTGGTAGGAATCCTGTCGGGTAGTGGGATTCTCGGTGCTAACCTGTCGGGGCTAATAGGTGGATAACCCTATACTCTAAGCCACTGAGAGCCACGCTAGGGGCTTTTAATAGAATACTGTAAGGAAACCTACGGGGGGCTAGAAATAGCCCCCCTGTCTTTTGTATTTAGAGAGAAACTAATTTGAAAAGATAAATGGATAATCGGCAGAACAGGGGTTGACAAGTGTTATAACATTTGCTATATTGGAGATGTTAATAGGAGGCAGTATGAATAAAGATTGGTCTAGTGATGAGATAAAGAAACTAAGGAAGAAGCTCAAGATGTCTCAGAACACATTTGCGGTTTGCCTTGATGTTGTGCAGATAACTATACATAGGT
>SDBV01001973.1_pt1 | contig 30717 bp, 25 predicted proteins | sample 2277081 | NCBI WGS metagenome assembly SDBV01 (sample SAMN10402039, study PRJNA504765) | marine sediment metagenome | isolation source: marine sediment core GS10_PC15, 223 cmbsf | place: Arctic Ocean: Southern Knipovich Ridge | collected 2010 | reverse complement strand
CCCCCACCCCCCCCCTCAAGGTTTCCTTGAATTGACTCTGAATGGCTTGTCTCTGGGTTTTTCGAGTGAAGAACCGTAGGGTATATTTTTCAGATTTTGGCGTGTTTCACAAGAACATGCCGCATATTTCTGTTAACTTGCCTGTTGCCAGCGAAAACGGCTCATAACGTCGATGGGGATTTTGGAGGAGTTGCCTTAGAGGAGGTGGGTTATGGGTAAGATCAATGATGTCAAGGTTATTATTGGTGGACTGATCGCCGGGGCTGTACTCAACATTGGCGAGTTTGTTCTCAATGTTGTTATCCTTAAGAATGCATGGACCGATGTGGTCCAACAGCATTCCCTGGCGGCAGATGTCAGTGTATTATGGTGGGTCCTTCTGTACTTTGCTCTCGGAATAGTCGCGGTTTGGACCTATGCGGCGATAAGGCCTCGTTTTGCCCCTGGAGTGAAAACCGCTATTTGTGCAGGCCTTCTCGTCTGGTTCTTTGTCAATCTCTTTTGTTCGGCCGGCGCCCTGATCATGGGACTCTATCCCTTCTGGATGATAGCCGTAAGCGTTCTCTGGGGTCTGGTTGAAGTACCGTTGGCGACCGTCGCCGGAGCGTGGCTCTATAAAGAAGAATAGAGGAGCCCGAATAGAGGTATCCCACCATAGGCCATATCGAAGCGGCCCCGGACCATGCGCGGGGCCGCTTTTTCCTCATAATCCGGAGCTCTTGTTGTTATTCCCGCGCAAGCGGGAATCCAGGGCGGCATATCCGAACCATGAACCGTTGTCCCTGCTTCTCCTATCCCCCCGAATCTATCCTGATCACCTGCCGAAAGTCGGCCTTGATCGTCAGATCGGACCTCGGTTTCAGCAGTTCGAGTAGTTTCATGTAGACCTTGTTCTGATGCCGCCAATTGTGGTTCAACCTGCGCGCGTAGCGGGCTACGGCGATGTCGAAAAAATCAAACCTGATCAACCTACGCAGGTCCCCAAGAATCGAATAGAATTTCTTGTGTGCTTTGATCTGCGCTCGCTGGAGCGCTTCCAAGGTGAAGTTCTTCGGTTTGAAGACCACGTGATGAGCGTCGTAGAGACTCCAGTCGGTGAAGGCGATCCGGTCTTCGGACTTCATCTCGTCGTAACAGCGTGTGCCCGGCAACGGCGTCAGGATCAGGAACTGGGCGCTGCTTAGATGGAAGCGCCGGGCAAACCGCACCGTCTCACGCACTACCCGTTGGTTGTCGTCATCGAGTCCGAGGATAAACATGCCGTGGATTTTGATTCCGTTGCGGGAAAATGCACGCGCAGCCTGTTTCATGTCCTCGACGGAGGTCCGCTTCTTGATCGTTTTCAGGGTCACCGGGTTCACCGATTCGAAGCCGATGAATACGGTATGGCAACCGGCTTTCTTCATCTTGCGTACCATCTCCGCATCTCGAGCGGCATCGGAGCGCACCTGCGTCGACCATTCGAACTTGAACTTCTCCGCCGCCATCGCATCGAGAAGTTCGATCGTCTTCTTCGGGCGCGCAGTAAAATTGTCGTCGTAGAAGAAAATATAGTTGCCACGACTGTTGTGCAGGCGAAGCTCATCGAGGATATGTTCGGTTGAACGCCTGCGGAACCGGCGGCCGAACATTCCGGTCACCGAGCAGAAGGAGCAGTCGAAGGGACATCCGCGCGAAGTCTGCATCGGGATGACCTGTTTTCCCACCATGCGGAGCTGCTTGCCACGCACGAGCGAAAAATCGGGATGGGGTAGATCGTCGAGCCGGACGCACTCGTGGGTCAGTGGGTTATGGCACGACGAGCCGTTGTCATGATAGCTCAGGTTGGGAACCTGCTCCCAACCGCTCCGGTTCTCGAAGGCCTCGAGGAATACCGGAAGAGGGATTTCCCCCTCGCCGCGGACTACATAATCGCAATGCTCGAGGGCCTCGTCGGGGAGGAAAGTCACATGCGGACCCCCCATGATAACCGGAACGCCGAGTTCCCGGACACAGTCTGCGATGGCGTAGGCACGCGGTGCCGTCGAGGTGATCGTCGAAATGCCGACGATGTCCGCGCTGCCGATTTCTTTCCAATCGAGCGGCTGCTGCTGTTCGAAATAGACCGAAGCATCCCATCCCAGGTCACGAGCCAGGGTGCCGAGCATAATTGTGCCCAAGCGTGGCATAGGCATCCCGGAAAAAATGTGCAGGTTGGGTGCTTTCGGTTCGATAAAAACAATTTTCTTCATTGGTACGTCCTCTCGGTCACCGTGCACTCTTCTTTTTCTTGGTTGATTTATTTTTTGTCCGCTTGTCGCCGGTCGGCTTGGTATTGTTCGAATATCGCGTGACGAGTTGTGAAATCTCCCGGCGTTTTTTCCGCAGCATGTCATCCCAGCGCCGGATTCCCTGCTTGAGCATCTTCATCCGCTCGTCCAGCTCGGCGATTTTGGTTCGCATCGTTTCCAGATGTTTCCGGATGTCGGCGACCGGTATGTCCGATGCATCGTTCTTGAGGGCGATGAAATCACGGAAGAGGTCGGAGGCCAGCTTGATCTCCTTAAGTGAGTAGCCGAAGTTCTGAAGGTCGCGGATCAGTTTGCAGAGTTCGATGTAGCATTGCGCGTAGAGACGGAACCCGCCCGGGCTCCGTCCGTCCGGCTGTATGATGCCGCGTTCCTCCCAATACTTGAGCGTCCGGGAGTTGAGCCCTGTGCGGCTGGAAAGCTCGCCCACGGTGAGCAACTCTTCCAGTTGGCCCTTTATGCTATCGGACGTGGATGTGTCAGGCAATCCGACCTTGCGGACAATCTTCTGAATGTCCTCGAGGTTGAACCCAACCTCCAGGAGCTGCTTGATTCGCTGAGCCTGCGTGAGGTTGGTTTCAGAGTAGTAGGGAATCTGGTTGTCGATTTTTCCGGGTCGGCTGATAAGTCCGAGCTTCTCCCACTCCTCGAGTTCTGACGTGGATATGCTCGAACTGGAGAGAAATTCGTCGCGTTGAAATACTCTGTGTTTCATGAAAGCGCCTTGGGACGTACAGGTATATACAACCTGCCAGTATACGTATAGGATTATATAAAGGAGGTTCGTCGAAGTCAAGAGAAATATCTAGGGAAAGAGAAATAGTCGGAGATGCTGATGAACGTCCGGCAGCGCCACGGGGAGTAACACCGGAAAGAACGCATTCGAGGAAACGGTGAGAATGCGGGATAATTTGTTACTTGTCGGTAAGATCCTGGTGCGGCAAAGTCGCGATGTGAACAGACCATTCCCCAGTCTTGCGTCGGGTTTCATTCAGCTTGCGCGTAGCGTCCGCCCAGGTGGAATGACAGCGGTAGATCCAAGTCTCTGAACCGGGTAATACAGCTTGAAGAAAAAAAATCCGCGGCTGTTTCAGCCGCGGATTTGATGTCAAATATAGAATTTCAGTTCAAACATTTACTTTCTTGACATCGCGAGCAGATGGTCCCTTCGGACCCTCCTCGATTTCGAATTCGACTTCTTCTCCTTCGCTCAGAGATTTGAACCCTGCCGCTTCGATAGCGCTGTAATGTACGAATACATCATTACCAGCTTCCGATTCGATGAAACCGTAGCCTTTCGAATCGCTGAACCACTTGACTTTGCCTTGCATGTTCTTCTCAACTTCCTGTTAGATTAGATCCCGGGCCTCTTACTTGACCCAGCTGACAGGCGCAAGATAATGAAATTTATAGGCGGAATCGAGAAATTTCCCCTGGTGACTCCGTTTCTCCTCTTCAGCGCCGGTCGATGGATTTTCACCATTTTTACGCTTTTTGACAGTGATTTCTTCTCCGAATTGCACGGATTTGGTTCTAGCAGCTCAGAACCGGTCGAATCATCAGTGACAGAGCACTATCGCTGCGCGGGCGGCCTCAGTTGCTGATGAAATAAGTCCATTTCATCCTGATCGTCCTGTCGCCGGTGATCCAGTCGGTGCGCAGGTCGGTTTCGCGGGATTCGTCGTAGACAAGGTAGAGCCAGCTTCCCGGCGACCAGTTCCAGGCGAGCAGCAGGTTTGTCAGCAGCGCCTCGTCCTCGAGCACGTACTGCACTGTTCCGCGCAGGGAGACGTTGATTGTCGGCGAGTAGCGGGTGCGCAGCCGGAGGATGCGGAAATCCGACATTTCACCGTCGTTTACGCGCTGCGCTTCCCAGACCCTGGTCCAGTTCAAGGCGCTTGAGATCTCGAGTTTGGATATCGCCTTCCAGATGACATCGGCCTCATTTTCCTAACTGTATCCCTCGCGGAAGGTCCCCTGGCCCCGGAAAAGATGCACCTCGACCGGCTTCCTGTTGTCGGTTTCCAAATATATCCAGCGATAGTACTACGGGTGCCACTCGGGCAGAAAAGCGCCGTAGTTGTCATAGAGGGCTTCCTCTGGGACCCCCTCCTCTTCCCATTCGTCTTCGTAACGCTCTCTGAAGAACCCACTGCCCCAGCTCGTTCCGCCACCGAAATAGTGATTTCCATGTGTATGTGCATGGGCGTTGACGTTTCCGAATCTCTCGTAGTACCCGCCGCCCGGCATGAACTCGTGGCCCAGGTTGAAGTTGATATGGAATGACTGCAGCTTGGATTCTTTGGGGAAGATCCCGCGCTGCACCCAGACCCTCTGCTGGATTGCTCTTGAGTATTGTCCGCCCGCGAATCCGAGATCGTTGATGTTGAAGTCCTGTCCGCTGTAAAGTGTGTACGTCGCTCCGCGCCAATTGCCCTTGGCCAAATAGAGCCTCATCCTCGCGCCGACCGGCTGCTTTTCTGCGTCGGGGCGGTCCACTCCGGCGAGCGAGAGATCAAGGGCATTCTCCTCGTCCCAGCGCAGCCTGGTGTCGATCATCCCGGTGTTGGCGTGGTATCCTTCTTCACGGAGCATGGTTCCCGTGAACCCGATGGTACTCCCCTGTCCGAAATTGAGAACGGAGCGCGCCGCCGCCACGTCCTGTTCCATGCCGTCGGGATCAAGGTTGTGCGCTACCAGTGCGCTGCTGCGGACATTGCCCCATTGGCCGGTCACCCGACCCCCGAAGTCGGGATCGTTGATCCTGCGGGTGTAGAACATATCGATCGGCATTCCCTGGAACAGTCCCAGTCCCTCGAGGAAGAAGGGCCGCTTTTCCTCGACATACAGCGGATAGTCGCTGAGGTTGATCTCCTCGTCATCGACATCAACCTGTGCGAAGTCCGGCTGCAGAGTCAGATCGAGCGTCCAGGATGATGATGGGGCGATCTTAAGGTCGACCCCGAAGTTGTCCCAATCGTTCTGCGATGCAAATGGACTGTTTTCCGGCGAGTCCCATCGGCCTACCGCATGGGGGAGGACCTCGACGTGCATCAAAGGCTTCAGCCCGTTGATCCCGTTGAGCCAGCCGAATTCGTTGACACGCAGGCCGCGGTTTCTGTCTACCGGCTGCCAGCTTGACCACTCGTTCCTCCGATGGATCACGCGGGTGAAGTTGACTCCCCAGCCGTCATCGCGCGAGCCGCCGTGACGGAAACCGCTGAAGGGGATGCGCATCTCAACGACCCAGCCGCTGTGGTTATGGCGTACAGCCGATTCCCACACGCCGTCCCAGGAATCGTCCGACATGTTCTCGTTGGACCAGGTGCCGTCGTGCTGGACGCCGGCGGCGCTGACGCCGAAAAAGTACCCGGTACGACGGTCATGGAAACTGTCGAGGTTGAGATAGACGAGGTCGGCGTCGCTGCTGTCGTCGCGGCGCTTGAGATATTCGGTTATGCTGTCGGGGGAGGCGTCCTTGCAATCGAAGGCGATATACAGCGCATCGCTGCTGAAGAGCACGTAAACATAGGTCTGCATGCTGGCGGGCTCGCCCTCGAACGGCTCCACCTGGAGAAAATCGCTGGCGGGTTGCGCTATGAACCAGTCGTCCTCGAGAATGCCGTCGATTTTCGGACCTGTGGAGGGCAATGCGAGGACTTCGCGCATGACCGTGCCTTCGGCCTTGACGGCGATGAAGCAGGATAATATTGCAATTGAAAGGATTGCGTTTCTGCTCGACAAAGTCATGATTTCAAACCTCGACTTTTCACAGCTTCCGTACGGTTGACTGTGATCATCGGCTCTGATTCGGCAGGAAGTCAGGAACTGACCATGAATTTTCGGTAAACCGCCGGAATCATCGTTGGCACGGGAGTGGTTCACCGGGTAGGTTGTCAAGGAAGGCGGTGTCGCGAAGAGGTCCGGAACTGTTCGAAAAGCAATAATCGATCCCGTGTCCCTCTTCGCTCAATTCACCTGCCGTGCGACTTACCTTAAAGACAAATCCCGTGCCACTCGGAGAGCCGCGCAAATGGTTATAAAAAGGAGAATAAGAGGCCGGTTTGAGTGGTCGCGTGTCCCAAAACGCACATTGCTTTGAATGAATTCGCTGCAAAACGCTACATCTATTATTGTGATTCTTGAAATTCATGATGAAACTCTTGTCAGAGGTACCTCCGATACGGTCTGCCGCCCGGAGGAGATCGATTTCGCATGGCTGAATCGCATGTCGGGTTATGGATTCTCATTGACATGGCGCCTCGGTTCAGGCATGCAAAGTGCGGGAATCAACCATACATTTTTCATATCTTTACAGTTCACCGGAACCACTAGTGGACCATTGAGAGCCTTTCCACGGGGTGACTTGGTGTATTTCCATAAATTACAAGCAGATAACAGGAAACCGGTTTGCAGCAGAATCCTTTCAGATGAACAGATATGTGATCAACGGGGCTGTCGACTCCACCGGTTGGGGCGACTTGCCGACTCGAAACGCTCTCGAATTTCACCGGAGAATGCCCGGCTACAGGCGCACTCCGCTCCACCGACTTGACCGGCTTGCCGACCAGCTCGAAGCCGGGAGGGTATGGCTCAAGGACGAGTCCGAGCGCCTTGAGCTTCCCGCGTTCAAGGTGCTTGGCGCTTCATGGGCGGTATACCGCCTGATCTCGGAGCTGCTCGGGCATGAGCCGGAGGGCTGGGGGACGGTCGATGACCTGCGGGAGGTCGCCGCTCCGTTGAAGCCGCTGCGGCTGGTCACCGCGACCGACGGCAACCATGGCCGCGGGGTCGCTCGGGTGGCGAAGTGGCTCGGTTTCGAAGCCGAGGTCTTCATGCCGCGCGGAAGTGTTGAGGCCCGCATTCGCGCAATCGAGGGCGAGGGCGCTCGGGTAACCATCGTTGACGGCCCATACGATGAGGCAGTACGCCATGCAGCTGGGTTGCAGGGGGAGCGCACATACCTTATGCAGGACAACTCCTGGCCGGGATATGAGAAGATTCCCGCGTGGATCATCGAGGGCTACTCGACGCTGATGCGGGAGATCGAGGAGTCGCTGGCGGAAAATGGGGCGCAGGCTCCGAAGCTTGTCATCGTTCCGATCGGGAATGGTTCGCTGGCGGTTGCGGTGGTTGCACACTGGCGCCGTCAAGGTCTCGAATCGCCGCCGAAAATACTCGGCGTCGAGCCGGTCTCCGCCGCCTGTGCTCTCGCATCGCTCGAAGCCGGTGAGAGTGTAGACGTGTCCGGGGAATCGGGCACGATCATGGCTGGTCTCAACTGCGGAACTCTTGCCTCCCTCGCCTGGCCGGTGATTCGGAGGGGGATCGATGCCTGTCTCGCTATTGAGGATGAGTGGTCGCGTAAAGCCGTATCACAATTGATGAGATATGGGGTCGCATCGGGAGAAAGCGGAGCGGCAGCCACCGCGGCGTTGATCGCCCTGGTGCAGGACAGGGATCTCGCCGGGTTGCGTGAAGAGCTCGAGGTCAATAAGAACTCCCGAGTATTGGTCTTTTCCACCGAGGGAATAACCGATCCCGTGTCCTACGCTGAGATAGTCGGCCAAACCGGGATGAATTTCCGAGGGTTGAAACCATGACGCACGAGAAATCGAAGCACATTGAAAGCTACCGCGTCCGTGCCTATGAGATCGGGCCGCGGAAGATCGTCTCGATAGCCGCAGTTACGAAAAAAGCCCCGTAAACATTCACGGGGCTTGGTTATCCTTGAATTATCGGTTTTAACGAAGCAGGACTATACGTCTGAGTTCTTTGAATTTTCCAGGTACCGCCGCACGCAGGAAATATATCCCGCTGGCCATGCCTGAGGCGTCGAAGGAGAAGTGATGATAGCCTCGCGGGAAATAGCCGTCGGCCAGAACGGCTACCTCTTTTCCGAGCAGGTTATAGACCTTGACAACCAGCTGGGCGTTATTTGGCAGGCCGATGACCGCGACCATCTTGGGGTTGAACGGGTTTGGATAGGCGCCGGCTATTTTAAATTCTTTCGGAATACCGTTCCCGGTGATTTCGGCTACAGCGAGATCGGTGTAGACCAGCGCAAACCGTGAGTTGGACTCGATCGAGGTGTCGGGATAGGGGGAGTGTGCGGTGACATACCAGGTGATCGTGTCGCCGAAGGCAAGCAGGCTCAGGCTGTCCTCGAGGGTGAAGCTTATTGTGTTCGACGGCAGTTCCGGAACGGAGAGTGTCTCCTCAGCCGTTATCAGATGGAGTGTATAGGTCACAGTGTCCCCCTCGTCCGGATCTGTCGATTGTCTCCATTTGAATGTTGTTTCGCCGTATCCCTCCGCTCCATCCTGCGGTATTGTAAGGGCAAAGTTTCCGGGAGGGTCGGGGATATATGTCAGGAAACTGCGGGCGTCGGTCCAGGTGCCGTTCGTGTTCGAGTCCTGTGCCCGCACCTTCCACCAGTAGGCCAGGTCATCGAACAGTCCGGCAGCGATGAAGGATGTGTCGTTGTCGGTGGTGTCGGTCATGGCCGAGTCGATGTTCAGGCTGAAGGTCTCATCCGTTGTCCACCAGACGATATAGCTGAACGTTGTGTCGAATGTATCCGGGTCGGTGGTCGTATGCCAGGAGAGCGCTGCCCCGGGTGTCCTGATCGTGTCACCGTCCAAAGGCAAGATCAGGGTAAACGGTTCCGGCTGAGGTATATCGGTATGGAAAGTGAGTGTATCGTCCGCCCAGGTGCCCGGCGAATTTGAGTCCTGTGCACGCAATGTCCACCAGTAGGTCGTGTCGTTGATCAGGTCGGTAAGCGTATATGATGGATCGACGTCCGTTGTCTGGGTGGAAGCCGAGTCGAGGTTTTCGCTGAAAATGTCGTCGGTTGCCCATCGGACTATGTATGTCAGGTTGCTGTCGCAGATATCGGGGTCGGTCACTGCGTTCCAACCCAGTATTGCTTCGATCGCACGGATCGTATCGCCGTCGGTCGGCGAGGACAGGGTGAACGGATCAGGCGGATTTGCGATGATAAAAAGGTCGGCGGTCATTGTATCGGCCTGAACGCTGATGTTGACTACCCCTATCTCGGTATCCGTGTCGGTGTAGTCGCGGCTGTTGGGAGTACTTGTATAATTGAATGCTCGTTTTCGCCATAATCCGGGGAATGGGTCTCCCGAATCCGCATCTCCTTCGTTTTTCTCCAATTCCCACAGGGCGTCCGCCTGTTCCAGCGCGACAAGATAATGTCCGGAAGAGGTGTGTCCGGGATACCATTCGTTGTCGTTCTGCAGGGGGTAGGACCACATGGCCTCGTCGATGTGATAGATCAGGAGGCCTTGACTGCTCAGGGCGTAGTCGTATCCCGTCTTCAGCCGGTTCTCCACAAGGAAGTATTCTCGGGACGACATCCCGGCGGTCTGTAGACGATAGATCACCGGTGAGTTTTCAACAGCCGGGATCGAGGCGTTTAAAGTCTCGGACTCTACTACGATGGGTGTGACGAACCCCATTCTGATACGGCTCCAGGCATCGGGGTGGGCGGGTGATGAACCAAATCCGCCGTTCCATGAGCCGCCGGCCATCAAGCTCCATTTGCCCAGACCCTCGGAGGAATAATCGCGGTCATACAGATCCGGCAGGCCGAAGATCGAGTGCCCCAGTTCATGGACGTAGACACCGCAGGTCATGTCTCCGGGCTCATTCCAGAATTCCGGCTGTATTGAATATACATAGGCACTCACGCCGTCCACATCCAGAGAGTCAGACGTCGACCACTTATGCGACCAGATGTCGTCGTCGCTCCCGGAAAACTCCGCACCCGTGCCTGAATGGACTATTATCAGGCCGTCAACATAGTTGTCCGAGTCATAGGTGTACTGAGAGAAATCGACATATTGATCGGCGAGCGCCACCACATCCTCGACCAGTTTTTGCGCATTGTAGGGGTAATTGCCCATCCCGTTATTGGTGCCGACATAGTATGAATATGACCGCGGAGCGCGAATCCAGCCGATTGTACTCGGCATGTCTTGAGTGGTGATGTTGAAGTTGCCGTAGGACACCTCGTTATAGTAATCGTTGACTGTCCCGGTGGTGTCGGTATCGAACATCAGCGTGTCGAAGAAGCTTGCATTTACCTGGGCTGGATGGTCTTCGAAATCTACCAGAAGGACGATTGCGTTGAACAAAGTTGGTCCGGCCGATTTGCCCAATCGGTCAAAACCGTAGAAAGCAACACGGTTTGGAGTGTTCAGTCCCCCGGGTATTGACCTGTCCGCACCCCGCAGGAAATCGGGGGCCGGTATCTCGCCGCTTCGGATTTTTTTCAACAGGTCAGGGTGAGGGGGCATCGCCCGGGCTGGTAACACGTATGAAAGAAAGACAAAGGCGGCTGACAATATCAGTCCGGTAGATTTTTTCATCGATTGCTTTCCCTTTAGATTCATGTCATGGGGTTTGCCGGGCATGAAACCCGACTTGCAAGTCAAGTCGGGCCACCCAGTCTGCTGCCTGAAGTTTTCAAAATAGTGATAAATGACCTCACGAGATGTGAGTATCGGCACATTTTTTGAGATTCTGATTATTCCTGTTATTCATGAAGCGCAAGTCATGCGCGGTATACTGTTTCTCAACAGGAATTCCCTATATCGGGCGGCTTCACCTGTTCGGTCAGGTCTCGACGCGACGCATGAAACCCGACTTGCAAGTCAAGTCGGGCCACCCAGCCAAGTCGGGCCATCCAGCCAAGTCGGGCCACCCAGTCGTTCATGGTCCAGCGGTCAAGTGGGCATGGATGTGCGCTGAGCTGGAGACTTGGCGGAAGTTGTGGGAGAAATCCGATCCGGTGACACTTTATTGAAGGTGGATCGGAAGAGGTGAACTAATCTGCAAGTCAGAATACTTCAGTGAGCAATACAAAACCTTCACCGTTCTCCGGTGAAGGCTCGAAGGGGAAGTTTATATCTCTATCGCCATGGTAGCGCGTACGGGACTCGAACCCGTGTTACCGACGTGAGAGGCCGGCGTCCTAACCGCTGAACGAACGCGCCATCATCTAACATGCCTCCCGTTTCCGGAAGGCTGGAATTCACCAAATATAGTGGGATGCCGAATATTCCGCAACCGGCGATCGACTTCGTCCGAGTCCCGGATAAACGGCGCTGATCAGGGCGCGAATTTTTCCGCGCTCAGAATCTCGATGCGTTCGGCGAGGGTTAGGATGCAGTCCACGTATTCGTCGCTGTGATTGTAGTGCCATACTGCCTTGCGCCTTTTCCCGGGACGGTCCTTGCGGTATCCGTGGATGCGCAGGTAATGCGATATCGAAGCGACGGCGTCCTCGAGGGTCTCGAGATCCACCCGGCCGTCGCCGTTGCCGTCCCTGCCATAGGCCTCGTACGAGGTGGGAATGAACTGCGGCAGGCCGTACGCACCCGCCCATGACCCCTTTGCCGACAAGGGGTCCAGTCTTCCCTCCCCGGCCATTATAAACAGCGTGCGCAGCTCCCGGTAAGCCCAGCGCGCCTTTAAATCGGCGCGTTTCTTCGCCTGGTTCCGGGCCGTATCGAGATCGCCGGGACCGTTGCCCTCGAGCACTCTGGCCCAGTAGCCCGGGAAGATCAGTTCGAGTTGGTCGGAATCGAGCAGGGTGAGGCTTGCGTAAACGTTCAACAGCGGGTAAGTCCCGCGATAAGCGCCTAGGCTGCTTTCGACCTGGAGGATCGCGACCACGACCTCCGGGTTGACAGGACTGTCCTTGAGTACTTTTTCGATCCGCGAACGGTGAAGCGAGAGAAAAGCCGATGCGGTTCTGACAGACTGATCTTCGATGAATCGCGTGTAGCCTGCGGTTCCGCTCGGTTGACGGACATTCAGCATGAGCAGATCGGGAATTACCTTGAACCTCGGGTCGGCGAAACAGGCCTGCACAACCTCCGCGTTTATCCCGTCTTCGACAAGCCGCTGTTTGATCGGCTCGAAATCGGGGGTTACCGCTTCGGCAGTACCCGCGTCAAGCGGGATTAGAAGCGCGAAAATCAGCAGCGTGATAATCACGGTGCCTGCCCTGTACCAGGCGGGAATTCTTCTCGCCCGTGTTCTCGTCCGGAAACGGGCTTGCGAGCTGTCTTTCGTCATCTGCATCGGTATCGGTTTGTTTAATCCAGTTCAAGCGTGCTATTGCCTGTTTCCTCTTGACGGCAAGTCGGCTGCATGTTCGTGCGGCGTTCGGAAAGAGCTGATTCAGCGGCCGTTGGAATTGTTCGGGTCTTAGTGGACCGAATCACATGAATCGGTCCGCTATTTACCGGAATTGGCCCTGTAATGCAATTCGATAAGGAACATCACGGCCCTCATCACTATCTGGAACGCGCGTCTGCCGGTGAAAGTCTTCGATGAGGGATGTTTCACCACTGTGTGCACGATTCGGTTCCGGTAATCGGTGAGTTCGCGCAGGTTTTCGGCGAAAGAGCTGTGCCACATCCCGATATTCTCCTCGATCAGTTTCAGCTTCGCACGTTTTTCGTTCATTCCGGGCCGCCGGCCTTCGCGCCTGATGATGTCGTAGCCAATGCCGATTCGGTGGAGAATCCGGTCATAGAAGAAATCGAGTGCAATCAGGAGCATTACCACCGCCGCGACATCCTCCTGCTTCTGCACTAGGTCGGCGCCGCTCTGAAGGTAGTTCAGCCAGAGCGGTTTTTCCCAGTCACCGACTTCGCCGATTGCCATCCAGCTCACTTCCACCGGCTTGGAGGTGGCCAGAGGGTCGAGTGCTCGGGTGAAGAGAACGAAATTGGATGAACTGACCGAAAGCGGTATTATAAGCTGGTTTCCGAGTATCTGTTCACGTGCGGCTTTACCGCCGGGAAGCAGGAAGAAGACCCCCGGTTCACGGCTGTAAGTTATGCCGTAATCGATGAGCAGCAATTCGTCCGGCGAGGCAATGACCCTTCCTCCGGTGGAGAATCCGGGCACGAGGGGCAGCGGATGGATACGGTCGATGAATACCTCAATGTAGGCCTTGAAGTAGTTCAGGTACCCGTCGACATAGGGGAACCTCGAATCGCAGTGAGGGCACTCAATATCGATTTCGAGCCCCTCGCAGTTCTTTTCAAACGTCTGCTCGCACGCCGGACAGCACAGGGTCTGTATCGGTATCGAGAGCGGCTTCGACTGCACGTTGACCGAGGAGACCCTTACGTCCTCATGCAGACGGGAGCCCGGGTCGCCGTAATCGCCTGGATCGTTCACGGAATCGTTATTTCGCCGTGCCTGGTCATCGGGGGTCTCTTTGGCCGCCTTATCCTTCTCGTTCTGTCTCGTCATTCGTAACCATATGTGTTTTATTCTTTTGGTTGCTTATCTTTTTACGTTTGACCGCCATTCGATCCCCATCCTCATCTTCGTTTCCGTCCCCTCGATTGCGGTCGGTTCGGGCGACTCATCGCCGACCGGGTGGGCGGCATCTACGCTTATCCACAGCCTCAACCCTTCGGCAAGACCGAGAGTCAGCATGGTAGCCGCACGGATCTGGTCCCGGCCGAGGTTGACCGCCGGGAACAGGCCCGGTCCTGATGGTTCGATCACCGTCAGCGTAGCCCCGGTCCCGTCGGTGACAAGATAGGTGAGCGAACCGGCCAACCTCAAAGGTTTCCACTGCCGGAGACGAAGATAACCGGAGATGAGGGCACCATCGCCGCTGTTTGTGGTCGTCCCCTGGACCCTGAGACCCGCGCGCCGTCCCTTCAGGTTGTGGAAAATGTGAACCCTCGCACTCTGCCGGAGATACTCGCTTTCGCCATTCTCCCTTTCGGTCCATCGAAGCGAATAGCGTAGATCGAGCGAAAACCCTTGTCCGATTGGCCCCCATCCATAAAGCTTTCCACCGGTGCCATGTTGTGAATAGGGGCTTGACTCGACCGGTTCCCGCCGTTCCCAGGCCAACCATCCGCCGAGCCTCCAGCGTTCCAGCGCGGTCTCGCATCCTGCCTGGAGGCCGCTGCGTCCGCCGGGATCGTCGCCGAATGGGAGAAAAGGTCGCGAATGAAGGGTATGGAAGCCCGAGGTCGCACGGTAAACCACGGTGGAAATCAGGATTTTTCCCGGTCGCAGGCGGATTACCGAGGCTCCGCCCCAGGAGTTATGGTCCTGCCGGGTTACTTCCGTGCGCAATTCCGCTCTTCTGCCGATCGGAACCTGGAAGTCCAATCCCGTCGCCCCGGCATCCTCTCCTCCGCCCCGGAATCTTGAAGCCTGGCCGCTTTCGGCGAGCCTGTGATCCCAACTCGATTGCCAGCGGACGATCCCGGACCGGACTCCATACGGCAACCATGCGCCGATCCTCGCGCCGTAATGACGTTCGCCGATGTTTTCAATCAGGTCGAGGCGGCCGGGTTGATGGTCTCCCTGTGAGCTGTAGGGATGCCAGCCGTCGTCCTCAAGGCGAGCGTCGTAGTCAGCGTAGCCGCCCCAGAGATCGACCTCCAGGGCATCCGATCTCAGCCCGCCGCCCATGCCGCGCCATCCACGTCCTTCCTCGGTGGATCGGTTGGGTTTCACCCCGGCTCTACGCAGGCGCGACGGTCCCGCGGCGTCGTAACCGGACGGCCAGGCGGGTGCGGAGGAGATTGTCCAGCCGAGCCCTTGATCGACGAGAAAATCTCCAGCGAGAATCCAGCCTCCGACCCATGAAGAGGCGGCGTAGGCACGCCAGAGGTCCGCGCCGTTCTGTTCGCCCGGATCGCGTTGAACGAGTCCTCCGAGATGTCGTCCGGAGGAAACCAGGTCGAAACGCGTCAGGTGATAGGGATAATCGGCGTCGAGCGGCTTTTCGGTGCGCATTCTCAGACGCGAAGTTAATGGAGCGCCGGGAAACCTTGGCATTGGCCGGCCGGGCGCAACTCCCTCCGCGATCTCCGGCAGTCTTAGCGGTTGTTCCAGCAGGGAGAGTTCGTCGAAATCGAAGGCATCCAGAATGAGCTGAGCCTGCTCGATGTCGGACGACTCCAACCTGAGCAGCAGCGTGTCGGGGATGACATCCTGTGCCACCGACCGGTTCGCGCCGAAAACGAAAACGACGGTGCAAATGACTATTGCCGACAGAGACCAGATCGACAGGAAAGGACTATGGTTCATCGATTTCCTTTCCGGACCAGGACGCCCCGAATGATCGTGTCCATCCGAGGAATGGATGATGGTCATAGCTGCCGTTCACCAACACGACGGAGTTTTGCAGACCGATCCCGAGGTGAATCCGGCCTGTGGAATCGTCATACCCTCCGCGAATTACCAGGTTTCGATGAAGCTCCGTCTCGATGCCGAAACGCAGCGCAGTGGTGTGGCCGCTTTCGCCGATCAACTCTATCAGGAGACGCGAACCGGCGGCAACCTCACCGATCAGGCCGATACGCGCGCGCAGCGGCGGCCTGCTGTCGAAGTATTCGCTGTTGGTGGAGAGCAGGTTCTCCAGGCCCAATCCCGCACTCCAACGGCCTTTCGCTGCAACCACTCCGGCGTCGAATTGCCAGCAGCCGTCCCCACCGTATCGCTCGATCTCCAATCGGCTGTACTCGATTCCGATGCCTGCAGCAAAGAGCGAGTGGAACCTGCGCGAGGCGCTGAGGCTGACGTTGCGTTCCGAGTAGAGTTGACGGCCCAGTCCCGAGATACCGGCTCCGATTATGAAATTGCCGAACGGGCCGACGGCGTCGAGGCGGAAACGGTCGAGCTCGGGAAGATCGAACCACCGGGAAAAGGAAGCCGTAGCGCCCCATGCAGCCCTCCAGGAGGCTGCGGCGGGGTTGGCGCTACGCGCAGAGGGATCACCGGTGTCGGCTACCAGCGAGCAGCCGAGGCCAAGGGAACGGGCGCCGTTGAAACGAGCCTCGAAAGCGGCTGACAGAGGGGTGGGTGCGAGCAGGACGATTGCCGCCGCAGGAAGCATCCAGCTTCGAATAAGCGCTGACGATATTTTGCTTAAGGAGGATATACCCGCACGTCCCCTGCTGAAGAATATCAAACCGATCATCCTGAATAGGACTCCCTGACCCGGCTGAATCATGCATGTGATCGTGATATGGTCGCTAAAATATGAAAAAAAGGGCGGGCAAAGAACAAAACAGTTGCTCCTCGCAGCTCCGGCCGGAAGCAGGTTCCCCTCCCGGTGAGTCATTCCCGGATTTTACATCTTTCCCGTCAGCAGGACAATTCTCTGCTGTCGGGAGCTTACCTTTGCCATCATGAAGGCGTTTTCCCTGTCAAAATGGCTGATCGCCGCCGGTCTGGTGCTGGTTGCGCTGCCGTTCCCTCACGGACTGGCACATCCGCACATCGGGCACCTCTTCCTGCTTGGCTGCCTTGCGGTGATCGGCGCGGTCGTGCTGGTCTTGAGACCGGAGCGGGTTCCCGCTTTGACGATGCCGGTTTTTGTCTCGTTGATGCTATTGGGATTTGCACATGTCGTTGCGGCCGTCGGGGCGGAAAGGTTGCTGACCGCGCTGGTCGTTCTCTCCAACCGCATCGGTTTTTTTCTCTTCCTGATGCTCGGCATTGTCGCTCTCACCCACCGTAGCGCGTGGTTGGTCATTTCCCGTGCGGCTTCGATAGCGCTGCTGCTGCACGCTTGCGGGGCGATTGTCATGCTGATGGTAAGGGGTGGCGGCGAAGCCGTTTCCGGTTTTTCAGGACACCCCAACGTACTCGCCTACCAGATCATCGTTCTGTTGCCGTGGGCGGCCTGGACCTGGAAACGGGATCGCAACCGTCTCTGGCGAAGACTCGCGGCCGTTTCGGTGATCGCTGCGCTGGCCATGCTGCCCCTCACAAGGTCGGCCGGGGCCTTGCTCGGCCTTGCTGTTGGTTGGTTTGTCTACGCATGGATTCGGTTGCGCCCGTCAATGACACGGGTTCGGAGACTGTTGCTGAATATATCGCCCGCAGTCGTAATCCTCGGCGTTGTCATGCTGGTCGCTTTCGGCGATGTCGCACGAATGAGCAGGGTTGACCTGGCGCAGGCCGGTTGGAAGCTCTGGCGGCAGGCGCCGGTATTGGGTCATGGGCCGGGCCAGTTCGCTTTTCTCTACCCCTCCGAGCGTTCTCCGGAGAATGAATACTACGTCGATACCGCCAGACGAGGTCCGCAGGATCACGTTCACCTTGAACCGCTGTATACGGCCGTGGAAACGGGCGCACTGGGAGTACTCGGCCTGCTTGTGCTGACCGCGACAGCAGCCTGTCGAAGCCTTCGCCGCTTGAAAAATACGATGGCTTTTGACTGGGGGAGCGTCGCCTGGATTTCTTTCGCCGCCGCGGTGGTTCACGGGGCGGTTACCCTCTCGCCCTCTAGGGAGGGGTTGCTTGTCTGCGCCCTCGCCTTCGCCGCCGCCCTCGGCGTTGGTTCACCGAGTGGCGGAAGATGGAGGATCGGCAGGCTGGGTTTCGTTCTTATCGCAGTGTTGCTCCTGCTCCTGTTTCCGTTGCGACTTCAGCACCTTCGCTCGGATGCGCTGCTCAATCGCGGTCGCGACCATACGCAGTACTGGGCGGCAGGCGACCTCTCGCTTCTTCAGGAGTCGCTGAGGCGCTGGCCGGAGAACATCGAGGCGCGTACGCTTCTCATGTGGGGCCTTTATACACAGGCGGCAAGTTCGGGATTGGAGGAGACCTCTCCAAGGGGAATCCTGCTTCACGAGGCCCTGGCCCACAGCGACACCCTCGCCGTGCAGGCGCCCGATTTCTTCAAGTTGCCCATCCACCGCGCGAGGATATTGCTCGCGCTCGGGAGCTGTCGCCAGGCGCTGGACGAGCTGGAATCCTCGCCGTTTTTCCGGAATTCCCCCGAACGTAAGCGGCTGGCAGGTGATCTTGAGAGGCTTATAATGGAAGCAGAAATTGCCCCAGCCAATCCTTAATTTCCCTTATTTCAATTGTTTATCGTAACAATCGGTTGCCGTTTGTGACTGATTCTCCCCGAAATTGACCGTTTCATGGGTCCGGTCAGGTGGCTCCGTTTTGAAATATTGGAGTTGCAGAACGCGACTATTTGACATGGAGGGGGGCATAAAATTCTGTATTTCGCGGAAAAACCGCGAAAAACCCGAAACCTTTGTTCGATTTTTATCATATGGAATAACAGGTGCTTAACACGGCAATTGGAGAGCGCTCGTCGAGTTATGGTATGAACTTTGCTACTTAGCCTGCGATGCGCCGGAAATGGCGCGCAAAGCTCGTTGTGGATGGGCTCCATTTAAGGAGGTCCATAGCTAAGCGATTGATTTTTATAAGCAATCGTTTGAGGAAGTAAATAACAGCAATTCGGCAAAAGCTTGACAGAGAGCTGCCGAGAAATTTACAATTGCCAAATGTTTTTTATTAAGAGAAATCCCGGCTTACTCGCCCTCCCGGCTCTGGTAATCGCCTTTTTGTTGATTGCACTCCTCGCCAGCTTCGGTTTGATGGGCGGATCGTACCGGCTGCGTATCCCGGTGAGGCGTGATCTGCCTCAGATTCAGGCGCGCGATACTCTGCGTGTGATCGCCCAGAGTCATCCGCTCACCTTCTATCTCTTCCGGGGCACCAGGCTTGGTTTCGATTACGAGTTGCTCCGCATTTTCGCCCAGGAGCAGAACCTCGTGCTCGAGATGGTTACTCCCCGGCGCTGGGGTGACATGATTCCTCTGCTCTACAAGGGTGAGGGCGACATAATCGCCTCGATGATGACCGTGACCGATTCCAGGCGCGAGCAGGTCGATTTCACGCGGCCCTACCTTGAGGTACGGCAGGTTGCGGTCGGTACTGATGAGCAGCCGCCTCCGATGACCCTCGATGAGTTGCGCGGCCGCAGCGTGCTGGTCCGCAAGGGTTCATCCTACGAGGAGCGGATCAGGCAGCTGCGGGACGAGGGCATCAACATCTGGATCGACTACCATAACGAACTCGATGAACTCGATGACCCGGTCCAATTTGTCGCCCGGGGACGTTATCCGCTGACAATCGTCGATGACACGATCGCCCGACTGGAACAGCACTTCTATCCCGGGCTGCAAATCGGGGTGGCGGTCTCCGAGCCCCAGCAGATCGCCTGGGCGGTGAGGCCGAATTCTCCCGAATTATTGGCGGCGCTGAACGATTTCCTTGAACGGCACGATCGTGACGTCTCGTATAACGTGCTCAAGCAGCGTTACTTCGAGAGCCCGAAAAGATTCCTCCGTCATCGTGGTGCGCAACTCGCGATGAACCGCAAGGGCCGGATCAGCCGATATGACCGGTATTTCCATGAAGCGGCACGGGAGACCGGCTTCGACTGGCGGTTTTTGGCGGCGGTTTCCTACCACGAGTCGAGGTTCTTTCCGAACAAGGTCTCATGGGCGGGTGCGGTCGGCCTGATGCAGTTGATGCCGCGAACCGGGCGTTCGCTGGGGGTGCGCAATCTCTACAATGCACGCGAGAACATTCTCGCGGGATCGAACTACATGCGTCATCTCTATGACCTTTATTCCCAGGCGTCGACCGAGGAGGATCGGATCTCGATCACGCTTGCGGCGTACAACGCGGGAATCGGCCATCTCGCGGATGCGCGCAGAATCGTCCGTGACAAGGGAAGAAATCCTTACAGGTGGGCGGATGTCCGCGAGGCATTGCTCCTACTCGAACGCCCTGAACATTACACGAACACCGAGCACGGTTTCACCAGGGCGCGCGAAGCGATACAGTATGTCAACGACGTACTCTACCGTTACGAGCTCTTCATCGACAACGCTCCCGAGGAGCCGATTGATGATAAGTCGACGAAGCTTGCGGCAGCCTATAATCCAGCAGAGCGGTTTTATAATTACCGTTAAATCGATATGGAAACACCCTTGCATTTCGTCCGCAGGGTTGATATCTTAGTCGATCTGTAAAGATGTACGGAATACCCTGTCATAATGGCAGGTTAAGGCAGAACAGATAGAGACCGCTGATCAGCAGGACCTCCGCTGATGGTCCGGTAATGAGACGCTCGGAAGAAAAGCGCCCTGAAAAAACAAGAGATTGTGTCTTTTTTCGGGATTCATGACTTGGCGCGAGATGGTGGCCTCCCCGAGTTGCGATAATCCGGTCGGTCGGCACACAACTTGCACTTAGAGTCGCCGACGCGGGTCGCACTTGAAATGATTCCGCAGACAGGTCAAGGAGTTTGGAGATGCCAACCTATTCATATAGCTGCAACGAATGCGGGCATGTGTTCGACCTCTTCCACAGCATTTTGGATGACTCCGGGAAGCTGTGTCCGGAGTGCGGTGCGGCCGCCAAGCGGATGATCGGGGCCGGTGTTGGATTGATTTTCAAGGGTAGCGGGTTCTACGTAACCGACTACAAGAACCGTAACGGGGCGAACGATTCGGGCGCAGGAAAGAGCGGTACGCCTGCCAAGCCTGCCGGGAAAAGCGCTGATTCCAAAGCCGGGAGCAAGTCCGAGTCGGAAAAGGTAAAGGCCGATTCCGTCGCCAAATCCGGTTCCTGATTATTCACACTCAAGTCCTCTAATGCCATTTCGGATCGAGTTGTCTCTCGTCCACCAGAGCTGCCGGGACACCCACCGATTCATGTGAATCGTTCCACCAAATCTCGGAGACTCCGTCTTCGATTTTCTCTCATGTAGAGGATGAGGTCCGACGCCGGGTTCCGCTGAACCCCCGTTCAACCTCCGTGCCATATACGGGTCGTTGACTCGATGAATCGCCACGGACTATCTTTCAGCCTTGTACAATTCGGAGAAATAGAGAGCTTTTCTTTATAAAGAAATAGTCATGGGAATTGTCCGTCCTCCACGCAGGTTTCGTCCTGCGCCTCGGGCGACTTGAATTTGAAGGGATTTTGACATGGATTTCCTTAAGGATCTGGGCATTGAGCAAGTGAATGCGGGGGCCTGTTACGGACCTGGAGGATGGCTCGGAGTCGATGGACGCGAGGAACTCATATCTATCAATCCGGCCACGGGAGAACCCATCGCGATGGTGATGCAAGCGAACGCGGATGACTACGAAGAGGTTATGCGCCATGCGAGCGAAGCCTTCAGGCAGTGGCGCATGGTCCCGGGCCCGACACGCGGGCTGATGATCCACGATCTCGCCGATGCGCTGCGCGAAAAGAAGGATTCCCTCGGCAAACTGGTCAGCCTCGAGATGGGCAAGATAGTTCAGGAGGGCTGGGGCGAGGTCCAGGAGATGATCGACGTCTGCGATTTCGCCGTCGGCCTATCGCGTCAGCTTTACGGACTCACCATCCAGTCGGAGCGTCCGAGCCACAGGATGATGGAGCAGTGGCACCCGCTGGGCATCGTCGGCGTGATAACCGCCTTCAACTTCCCGGTTGCCGTATGGGCCTGGAATGCCGCAATCGCGGCGGTTTGCGGCGACCCGACCGTCTGGAAGCCGTCTTCTGATGTGCCTCTGACTGCTGTGGCGGTGCAGAACATCGCCAACGAGGTCCAGGCCGCGCACAAGCTGGATGGAGTCTTCAACCTCGTCATCGGCAAAGGTCGTGTTGTTGGAGAGCGGCTGATCAACGACGCGCGCGTCTCCCTGGTTTCCTTCACGGGCTCCACCGCGATGGGTAAACGTGTCGGCGAGGTGGTCGGCGGCAGGCTCGGCAGCACCATCCTCGAACTCGGAGGGAATAATGCGGTCATCGTCACCCCTTCGTCGGATCTCGAGATGGCAATGCGCACCGTCCTCTTCGGCGCGGTCGGAACCGCCGGCCAGCGCTGCACATCGACACGGCGCGTTTTCATACACAAGCGGATCGCGGAGGAATTCACCGACCGCCTGCTCAAAGCCTACAGCCAGGTGAAGATCGGCGATCCGCTCGATGAGAGCATACTCATGGGACCGCTGGTCAACGAGGCGGCGGCGGAAGATATGATGGCCGCGCTCGAGCATATCGGGAAACTTGGCGGCAAGGTGCTGACCGGCGGCAAACGGATAGATAAGCACAGTTTCTTCGTCGAGCCGACGATTGTCGCGGCTGAACACGATTGGGACATAGTGCACAAAGAAACCTTCGCCCCGATACTCTACCTGATAGAATACGATGATTTCGAAGAGGTGCTCGAGTGGCACAACGAGGTGCCGCAGGGGCTCTCCAGCGCGATCTTCACAAACGATGTGATCGAGGCGGAGAGCTTTGTCAGCCCGAGGGGTTCGGACTGCGGCATCGCGAATGTCAACCTTGGAACTTCGGGCGCGGAAATCGGCGGGGCGTTCGGCGGGGAGAAGGAGACCGGAGGCGGACGCGAATCGGGGAGCGATGCATGGAAGGCGTACATGCGGCGCCAGACGAACACGGTCAACTACTCGCATGACCTTCCCCTCGCGCAAGGGATCAAGTTCGGCGACTGATACCGACGCTCCCTGAACAGACAGGCGACCGGTTTCCCCTGTCCCGTTGTGAGTTATTCAGAAGGTGAGTCGAATGTTCGTCGCCGGGCAATTGAGAGCAACATCGCTCTGAGCGATATCAACGGATACGGAAATGCCGATCGGTGCGCCGGAAATAAGAAATCGCAAGGCCTTTCGCGATTATCAGATCGTTGAGAGGCTGGAAGCGGGTATTGTGCTCAGCGGAACCGAGATAAAATCGGCGCGCGAGGGCCGTGTCTCGCTGCGGGAAGCCCATGTCGAGTTTCAAGAGGGCGAGGCGCTGCTGGTCGGTGTGTCAATCGCGTCCTACGCCAGCCGTGGATACTCGGATCATCATCCTCATCGTCCGCGCAAGCTGCTGATGCACAAGCGTGAGATCGAACGGTGGTCGCGGAAAGCCTTCGAGAAGGGGCTGACCGTCATACCCTTGAGGTTTTACTTCAGTCCTTCCGGGTATGCGAAGGTTGAGATCGCCCTCGCTCGCGGAAAACGGAAATATGACAAGCGGGCGGCGATTGCCGAGAGGGAGGCCAAGAGGGATCTCGCCCGTGCGACAAAGGAGGCCAAACGTTGGAAGCGATGAGGCAAAAGCCCCGGGTATCCGCCGACGGGCGGCGGCTTATTAAGCTGAAGGATGTTGTCGCCCCCGTTGCAGGTGATCTGCGCGCTTTTCGCAGGCATTACAGGCGTTATCTGCGTTCGGGGATCTTCGTCATCGATGAGGTGGCGGCCTACCTGTTGCGTACGCGTGGAAAGGGCATGCGGCCGACTCTGACACTGCTCTCGGCACGCGCTTGTGGGGCCGAGGGGCCCCTTCCCGAGCGAACTCTGACCGCCGCCCTCGTTACCGAGATCCTCCATACAGCTACCCTCGTTCATGATGATGTTGTCGACAGGGCCGATGAACGACGCGGCAAACCCAGCCTTAACCTTATTTTTAACAACAAGGTAGCTGTTCTTTTTGGCGATCTCCTGCTCGCACGGTCGCTGCATGGAATGCTCGCCCAGCGGAGCCTTAAGGTGCTCGACCTGTTTGCCGACTGCGCAATCCGTCTCGCCCAAGGTGAGCTGATTGAGGCGATCAGCGCCCGCAGGCTGGATCTCGACAAATCGGCCTATTTTCGTATGGTTTCCGACAAGACGGCCTCGCTGATCAGCGCGGCATGTCAGATAGGGCCGATTTCGCTTGGATACGATGATGAGTGGCTTGAACCGCTGAAGCGCTATGGCGAGCTGGTAGGCGTTGCTTTCCAGGTACGCGATGACCTCCTCGATCTCGGTGATGGCGGTTCGAAAATTGGTAAACCGACAGGCTTAGACCTTGTTCAGGCTAAACTTACATTGCCGCTTATACATACTCTTGAGCATGTATCTCGTTCGCAACAACGCGAGATACTCGTCAGGCTGCGCAGGGCGAAGCGGGTGGGAAAACGCGGTGAAAGCACCGACCTCAGCGATATAGTCGCACTCATATATGAGAAGGGCGGCGTCGAGTACGCTCGGGATGTCGCCGTGGATTATGCGGCCAAGGCCAGTGCATCGCTGGCACCGATATCTGAGAGCGTGTATCGCGATCATTTACAGCTTTTCGCGAGATTCGCAGCGGAGCGGAACAGATGAGACCGCGGCCGTATTTCTCGTTAATTCTTTGTATTTTGGCGGTTTGCGGTTGCGTCCGTCTGCCGCTCGAAGAGACCCGTCATCTGCTCGGTACCGAAGTGTCGATTACCGTGCATGCCGTCTCGAAGGGGATGAACCGCGGGAGGGTCCATGCCGTAATCGATTCAGCCTTCACCGAGATGAAGCGAATCGAGCAGCTCGCGAAATGGCAGGAACTCGCCTGGCTCGCCGCGAACGCCGGAGAGGAGCCGGTTATGATCGGCGAAGAGCTGGTCGATCTCATCCATCGTTCCTATAATGTCACTCTGCTCAGCGAGGGCGCCTTCAGGCCGGATTTGGGGCCGCTTGTCGCTCTCTGGGGGATAGGGACCGCGCGTGAGCGCATTCCCCGGGCAGTGGAGATCGACAGCGTTCTCGCGCTGATAGAGGAGACGCGTTTCACCGATCTCGAGAATGGCCTTGCTCGACTCGATCCGGCCGGAGCGTCGTTGGATTTGGGGGGAGTGGCGAAGGGATATGCTGTCGATCTCGCCTGCGAGGTGTTGAGCTCGAAGGGCATCGAAGCCGGTATAGTCTGGGCCGGCGGCGATCTTCGCTGTTTTGGACGTAAGCCGGATGGGAGCGACTGGCGAATCGCTATTCGCCATCCGCGCGAGCTTTCGGAGTTCTATACGGTAGTTGACATTAGCGAAGGCGCGATGGCGACTTCAGGCGATTACGAGCGCTATTTCACGGTGGCCGGGCAACGGTTTCATCATGTCTTCGATCCAGCCCTCGGCTATCCCGCGCGTCGTTCGGTTTCTGCGACGGTGCTCGCGGCGAGTTGCGCGGATGCCGATGCCTATGCGACCGCGATGTTCGTGGCCGGACCCACAAGTGGGCCGGAGCTCGCCTCGAAACAGGGATTGCCGGCGCTGATCGTGGCTGAAGACGGCGACAGTCTCTTCGCTGTACGGAACAAGCTTTTCGCGGAGCTTGAGGAGTAACGGAAGGTCGGCCATGTCGATCCGAATCGGGGTTATACGTTTCAGTTCGCTGGGAGACATCGTGCTCACCAGCCCGGCCATTCGCTGTCTCCGCAACGCCTATCCGAGCTCGGAGATCGTCTTTATCACCAATCCTGCGTACCGCGATCTGGCGGCGGCGATTCCCGGGGTTGACCGTGTCGAGGAAGTTGCGCGTCGGGGGGCGGCTTTTGAGCGGGGTGCGGACCGGCTTGCGCGGCTGCTCACTTGGGACAGAGTTGCCGATTTACAGGGGTCTCCTCGCAGCCGGCGTTTGCGAAAGCTACTCGGGGCCGCCGATGTGCTGGTCGATTCGCCTCCGAGATTGCGTCGAACCCTGCTGTTGGCTACAAGGCTTCGTTTCGGCGGCTTTGAGCCGGTTCCCCTGCGCATCATCCGTTCCCTGGCTCGCTGGGGGGTGACCGACGATGGCAGGGGGATAGCCCTGAGGTTGTCGGAAGAGGTTTCAGAGCACATGGAGAAGAAATGGCCCCTGGCGGCGAGTCAACCATACGTTCTCGCTCCGGGTTCGAGACATGAGACCAAGCGTTGGCCTGACCGGTATTGGGTGGATCTTGCGGGTGCGTTGACCAGGGCGGCGCCGGTAATCATTCTCGGTGTCGGCGGAGACACGCCGATTGAACTGGAGCGTATCGCGAACAGCGATTCTAACGTGCTCGACCTTACCGGCCGTACGGATCTGGTTGAAACAATGGCGATTCTCAAGGGGGCTCGTGCCGTGGTTACAGGCGACACCGGACCGATGCACCTTGCGGTTGCTTTGGACACGCCCCTCGTCGCGCTGTTTGGGCCGACGGTCGAGGAATTCGGGTTTTTCCCGTTCCGTCCTTCGAGGGCGGAGGTTCTACAGCGGAAACTCTGGTGCCGTCCCTGCAGCGCGCATGGATCCTCGTCGTGTCCCTTGCGTCACCATCGATGTCTGGATACGATCATGCCCGATGAAGTTTTCTCCGCGATAGGGAGGGTGGAGCTGCCGAAGAAACGGAAACGGCGGGTCATGCGAACAGAGGGTGATAAGCGATGATCTTCGAACTCCTGTATAACCTGCTTATCGTGCCGCTCGTGGAAATCGGGCTGCTCTTGGGTTCGTTGTTCTCGTCGAAAGCCCGTTTGGCGGTCCGGGGGCGGATCAACGAGGGTGCGCGACTGGCGAGGGCGCGAAGCCGGTGCCGCGATGGAGTTCCCCGCGTTCTTGTTCACTGTTCATCCGCCGGAGAACTGGAAAGCGCGGTCCCCCTGCTGGAGGAAATGAAGCGGGTTGCGGATATGGACATCGTGCTCAGCTACTATTCCCCCTCTGCGCAAAAGCGTTTGTCGGCTGCCGCCGAGGCGGTCGATCGTTTTTACCTGCCCATCGACACCCCTTGGCGGGTGAGGCGGCTGCTCGGCATCCTCGAGCCCTCTCTCGTTGTTTTCATCAAGCATGACATCTGGCCGAACTATGTCTGGCAGTGTTATCGCCGGGGCGTCCCGACGGTTCTCGTCGATGGCAATTTCCGTCCCGATTCACTTCGCCTCTCGCCGTTCGCGAGGATCGCCAACCGTTCCTTCCTCAAGCGTTTGACGGCTATCTATGCCGTTGCCGGGGACGATGCCGAACGATTCCGGCGCGTCGCCGGGCCGTTGCCGGTGATAGAGGATACCGGCGACACTCGATATGATCGCGTGCGTCAACGGGCGCTTTCTGGACGGAAGGATCAGGGCATGCTCGCGAAAATGCTCGATGGACGGAAGGTGGTGGTTGCCGGGAGCACCTGGCCTGATGATGAACAACGGCTGCTCGATGCCTGGAGCGATGTCCTGAAGGAATTTCCCGAAGCGGTATTGGTGCTTGCACCTCACGAGCCGACCCCGGAACACCTGAAGCAGTTGCGGTCTGAATGCGAACGTCTTCAAATAAGAGCCGTGACCCTCAGCGATCTCGAATCCGGCGACCGGCCCGAGAACGTGATTTTCATTGATCGCATAGGCATTCTCGCCGGGCTCTATGGCCTGGGTTGTGCCGCATATGTTGGTGGAGCGTTCGGGACGGGCGTGCATTCCGTGATCGAGCCGGCGGTTTTCGGCCTGCCGGTGCTCTTTGGGCCAAAGCACCTAATGAGCAACGAAGCGCGCAATCTGCTCGAAATCAATGCCGCGCTGTCAATAGAGGAGGCCGGACAGGTTCGCGATGCCTTTCTCGACGCCCTTCGCGGTGGAGATGAGAGCAGGAGACGTGGCAGGCTCGCGAGCGAGTTCGTCGAAAGCCGGACGGGTACATCCGAACGCGTAGCGAAGAAGTTGGTCGAATTGATCGGGCGGTAATCGGTGCTCAACTTTAAAAGATTGCATTTCTCCTATCCTGGCGGCAGCGAGGTTTTCAAAGGGCTTGATCTACGGATCGATCGCGGAGAGCGCGTTGTTCTCGCCGGAGCCGGAGGGAGCGGAAAATCGACCCTGCTTAAGCTCGCTTCCGGACTGCTCGAGCCTGTTGAGGGTCGCTGTCTTCTCGAGACCGATGACGGTCTTGTTCCCGTGGGGATTGTCCTTCAGGAACCGGAGAACCAGGTGATAGCCGCCACCGTCGAGGAGGAGATCGCCTTCGGCCTCGAGAATCTCGGCGTTCCCACGGCTGAGATCCGGCGTTGTGTCGAGGATGCACTCGGGGCGACCGGCCTCGTCGAGCTTCGCTATCGGGCACCGTCCAAGTTGTCCGGCGGAGAGATGCAGCGTGTTGCCTTTGCTGCGGCCTACGCGCTCAACCCGTCACTCTGGCTGCTCGATGAACCGGCCACCTTCCTCGATCCATTCGAGACCGAACGGTTGCACGGTTTGATATTGCGCGTTCCCGATGAGAGCGCTTTGCTCTACGTTGCCTCTTCTCCTCAGGAGTATCGCCTTGGCGACCGGCTTGTTGTCCTTGCCGATGGGAAAGTTGCCGGAGACGGCCCGCCGGAGGAGGTGTTCGACAGCGGGCTCCTGGCCGAACTCGCGCTCACCGAACCGCGTGAACGGACCCTGGCGAAACGCGGCCGTCGCGGTGACGGAGTTTCCACTGTGACCGCCGTGATTGTGAACGGGGTGATGATTCATGATCGCGGAGAGGCGCCTGACGCGCCTGCCGGCGTCAACGACACACTTTTGGCGGAATTGCACTCTTCACCGCTGATGGGTAATATTGAGCTCCGGCTTGTTGGAGTCTCGGCGGGCAGACGTCATCTCTTCGAGCCCGAACGCGAGGTTATCGGCGGGATAGATATAGCTTTCGCGGGTGGAAATGTCACAGCCATTGTTGGTCAAAGCGGGGTTGGCAAGACGACCCTGCTGGAGGTGATGGCCGGTCTGCTCGCACCGACACGCGGTCGGGTCGAGTGGAACGACAGCCCGCCGGAAAAACTGCTTGGCCGTATAGGGGTCGCATTCCAGTTTCCCGAACGTTCGTTTTTCGCGGATTCGGTCCTCGATGAGGTTGCGTATGGCCCCCGGAACCTTGGTTTTTCGAAGAGTGATGCGGCCCGTATCGCCGAGCTGGCGCTGGCCGAGCTCGGGCTCGATCCCGACATATACGGGCATCGCAGCCCTTTCGACCTCAGTGGAGGCGAGGCGAGACGCACGGCGTTGGCGGCTGTCTGGGCGCTCCGTCCCCTCGGCTACCTGCTCGATGAGCCTACCGCGGGGCTGGATGAGATCAGCGCCGGGATGGTTGGTCGGATGATTCTCAGCGAGGCCGAACGTGGGTGCATCATCATCGTCGCGGGGCATGATCTGGACCGTTTCGCTGACTGGGCGGGCCGCTGGGTGCTGCTCGATGGGGGCAAGGTGGCGCGTGACGGCGATCCACGTTGCTGGTGGGGCGATGACGGGGAAGACCCCTGGCCGCCTCCGGCGACGGTTCGTGCCTGGCGCAGGGAAGGGCGAAAGATGGAGAATATGCCGGGACTGGGCATGGCGGAAACGATGGCCGCTCTTTCCAAAGACATGTAAATAATAGAGTAGGAAGGTAGCGAGCCGGGGCTCACGGCTCGTATGGATGCAATATGAAGATTCTGATTCTTAATTGCGGCTCCTCGTCGATCAAGTATCAGCTGATCGACACCGAAGAGAAGCGGGATGCTCTGGCGAAGGGTTCCGTCGAACGTATCGGAATGAAGGGCGCGATACTCAATTACAACCGGCACGATGGCGACAAGGTCAAGATCGCCGGGGAGATCGTCGATCACCAGGCCGGGATCGAGTACATTATCGCGATTCTCCTTTCGGAAAACCACGGCGTGATAAAGGATCGCGTGGAGATCAATGCCGTCGGCCACCGCGTCGTTCATGGCGGCGAGGAGTTTTTCACCTCGGCGCTGATTTCGCCTGAGGTCATGGATGGGTTGCAGGAGTGCATCGACCTCGCCCCCTTGCACAACCCGGCGAACATCAAGGGAATCACCGCCTGCCAGCGGTTGATGAAGGATACGCCGATGGTTGCCGTTTTCGATACGGCCTTCCATCACAAGATGCCGGATTATGCTTATCTCTATGGCCTGCCCTATGTCCTCTACAAGCGGTACGGCATTCGCCGGTACGGTTTTCACGGGACCAGCCACTATTTCGTTTCGCAGCGCGCGGCGGAGCTTGTCGGCAAGCCGATAGACCGGCTGAAGATGATCACTGCTCATCTTGGCAACGGTTGCAGCATGGCCGCTATCGACCGTGGCGTCTCCGTGGATACCTCGATGGGTCTGACGCCGGTGGAGGGGTTGCTGATGGGCACGCGCACCGGCGATATCGATGCCGGGGCGGTGCTGCACATGATGGCCCGCGAGGAGCTGTCCCTCGGTGAGATCAACACTCTGCTCAACAAGCACAGCGGCCTGATGGGAATTTCCGGGATATCCTCGGATATGCGCGAAGTAATCGAGGAGATGGACTCCGGCAATGATCGCGCCCGTCTTGCTTTTGAAGTGTTTACATACCGCATCCGCAAATATGTCGGCTCCTATGCCGCGGCGATGGGCGGTCTCGACACTATCGTTTTCACCGGGGGTATCGGCGAGAACGCCCACAGGGTGCGTAAATCAGCGCTCAGCGGGCTGGAGTTCCTCGGCATCGAACTCGATGGGCGGCGTAATTCAGCGGATTCGGACGGCGAGCGTGAAATCAGCGCCGAGGGGAGCGGGGTGAAGGTGTATGTCATTCCGACCAATGAGGAGCTCGTAATCGCCCTTGAAACCGAGCGTGTCGTTGCAGAAACCGGTGAAAAATAGTGGACGAGATCATATGAATCGAGTAGTTCTGCTTGTTGCAAAGTGGTTGGATTCAAGGCGGTTTTGCGTCGGTGTAGCGGAGCTACAGCAAGCGAAACCAACGAGGAAGATGACTCCATTAGCGTCAAGCCTTTCGGGAACGCACTACACAGCACACTGCTTCGTTGCTCCTTCTTGAAAC
>SDBV01001972.1_pt1 | contig 30718 bp, 20 predicted proteins | sample 2277081 | NCBI WGS metagenome assembly SDBV01 (sample SAMN10402039, study PRJNA504765) | marine sediment metagenome | isolation source: marine sediment core GS10_PC15, 223 cmbsf | place: Arctic Ocean: Southern Knipovich Ridge | collected 2010 | reverse complement strand
AGTCCCAAAAAAAATGCCATTATTCATTGTCTATTGCTCATTTGTAGTTTGTTGTGTTTTTTCTTTTTTTCTTGGAATTTGAGATTTGGGACTTGGAATTTGGGACTTTTAAATATTATGCCGGCATTATGGACAGACACTAATTAATCTTAAAATATTTATAGCTTCTTTTAAGCATTTAATGTTTTCAAAGTTCAGTGAAAGCTTATTGTTCTTCTCCTTCATCGTGCAAATGTCAGGTTGTTTTTGCAAAAATTCTAAAATAGAACTAAATACTGACGACTGGTAATAAAGAGATTCCTTGTTTGAAATAAAATAAGCGAGCATTCTGTTGTTTTTAAGTATTATTTTCTCAAAGCCCAGAGTAATTGCAATCCAGCGTAGTCGTACTATATCTAAAAGCCCTTTGCTTTGTTCGGGTAGTTTTCCGAATCTGTCAATCAAGTGGGTTTCAAATTTCTGTAGCTCCTCTTCGTTTTCAATATTATCTAATTCCCTATATAGTTTTATTCTTTCAGAAACATTATAAATATAATCATCAGGGAATAACAGCTCATAATCTGTATCAATATGGCAGTCGTTTACAAATTTATTACACAAACTTTCCGAAAGTTTAGAACTTTCGGAAAGTTTTTTAATTTCTTCTTTTTCGCCAGCCTGTCCCGATACTTTCGGGGAAACTGAACTGGTCGGGAAGGCGAATCCGCTTTGGTCAGAAAATTCATCTTCTTTTAGTTCCTGAATTGCCTCGTTTAATATTCTATGGTAAGTTTCAAATCCTATATCACTAATAAATCCGCTTTGTTCGGCTCCTAACAAATTTCCGGCACCTCTGATATCTAAATCCTGTAAAGCGATATTAAATCCGCTGCCTAATTCTGAGAAATCTTCAATTGCATTTAATCGTCTTCTTGCTTCAGGAGTTAAAAAACTAAGAGGCGGAGCAAATAGATAACAGAATGCTTTTTTATTTGAACGCCCTACTCGTCCTCGTAATTGATGCAAGTCGCTTAAGCCAAAATTATGAGCATTATTAATTATCATTGTATTAACATTTGGAATGTCTAACCCGGCTTCAATTATTGTTGTAGTAATTAGAACATCGTAACGTTGCTCAATAAAATCAATCATTTTATTTTCTAATTTTGAGCTTTCCATTTGTCCATGGACAACAGCTATCCTGACATCAGGACACAACCGCTGAACCAATTCTGCTATTTTATGAATATCCTGTATTCTGTTATGAACGAAATAAACCTGACCGTTTCGCTCAATTTCATAATTGATTGCTTCACGTATTAAATCTTCGTTGAATGTATGTAATTCAGTAGTAATTGGAATCCTGTTAGGCGGGGGTGTATTAATTATAGATAGCTCGCGGGCACCCATTAATGAAAACTGCAAAGTACGGGGAATGGGAGTAGCAGTTAAAGTAAGCGTATCAACATTTAACTTTAATTTTCTTAGTTTTTCTTTGGTTGCTACACCAAATTTTTGTTCCTCATCAATTATTAATAAACCTAAATCCTTGAATGTTATATCTTTGCTAACAATTCTATGAGTGCCTATCAGAATGTCAATTTTCCCCTGGGCTAATCTATTTATTGTTTCTTTTTGTTTTTTTGTGCTTTTTAGCCTGCTTATGTAGTCAATAGTACAGGGAAAATTTTTTAATCTGTCAGTAAAAGTTTTATAATGTTGTAAAGCGAGTATTGTAGTCGGGACTAATACAGCAACCTGTTTACTATCGGCAACAGCTTTAAAGGCTGCACGGAGCGCAATTTCTGTCTTCCCAAAGCCTACATCACCACAGATAAGTCTGTCCATAGGATAGGAAGATTCCATATTTTTTTTTACATCTTGTGTTGCCTTTAGCTGGTCGGGAGTATCTTCATAAAAAAACGATGCTTCAAGTTCCTGGTTTAAATATGAGTCTTGTGAAAATTCGTAACCTTTTTGTTTTTTTCTTTCAGCATACAGTGCAATTAATTCTTTTGCAATATCCTTAACTTTATTTTTGGTATTTTGCTTTAGCTTCAGCCATGCCCCGGAACCTAATTTGTAAATCTTCGGAGGTGTTCCATCGCCTCCTTTGTATTTTGAGATACGATGAAGCGAATGAATATTTACATATAAAATGTCATTATCTTTATAAATTAATCTTACTGTTTCCTGTTCTCTATGGTTTATTTTTATTTTTTCCAGCCCGCCAAATATGCCTATTCCGTGGTCAACATGAACTACATAATCTCCAGGATGTAGCTGATTAATTTCTTTAATTGTAACAGACCCTTTTGCTGAACTTATATGGCTGTTTTTTAAATGAAATTTATGATAACGTTCAAAAATTTGATGGTCGGTATAGCAGCATATTTTTAAGTCATTGTCAATAAATCCCTCATTGAGAGTAGTTAATAATGGTGAAAATTTAATTTCCTGCCTGTCCGCAGAAGCCTTGGCGAAGGCGGGCTTGTCCGCTGTAACCGACGTTGAGGTGGAATTAATATTAGTTTCGTTCCCGACGAGGTCGGGACAGGTAGAATTAAAAATTGCTTTAAGCCGCTCTATTTGTTCATTGTTTTCTGAAAGAATAATATTCTTGTATCCCTTAATATAATTATCGTAAAGATTTTTACTTAAAAGCTCAAAATTTTTGTTAAAGGAAGGTTGTGGTGATATGTTATATTTTAGAGTAATGTTGGGTTTATAAAAAAATTGATGTCCAAATTCTATTACTGAAAATGATGAAAGCTTATCTGCAATTTCATTTCCCGATACTATATTATTTGTTAATCCTGAGTTAAGCATTGGGGTTTCATAAAGTTTGTTAATTCTATCAATAATAAATTTAGCGTCCTTTACCCATATTGCAGTATTTGAAGGAATAAAGCTGAAAAAAGATTCTTTAACGTCTTTTAATAGTATTTTTTGAATATTCGGAAAAATTAATATTTCCTTAAATTGTTCAATTGATAGTTGGTCTTCAATATTAAATGTTCTAATAGAATCAACTTCATCGCCAAAAAAATCAATTCTATAAGGAAAGTCATTTGAGAATGAGAAAACATCAACAATGCTGCCTCTTACTGAAAATTGTCCGGGTTCATAAACAAAGTCATTTCTTTCAAACTCATATTCGTAAAGAGCTTCAGTAATAAAATCAATTGAAATTTTTTCGCCTACTTTCAGCTTAATTGTGTTTGCCTGAAGTGAATTTTTAGTTAAAACCTTTTCAATTAAAGCTTCGGGGTAGCTAATAATAATTATATTATTATTATTAGAACTAAGTTTGTTTAAGACCTCGGTTCTAAGAACAATATTCGTATTATCTAAATCATTATTACCAGGAACAGAATGTTTATAGGAGGAGGGAAAGAAAAGAACATTTTTTATAACTCCCTTCCCTTTGGGGAGGGTCGGGGTGGGGCTTCCCAGAAGATTTGTCAGGTCATTAAAGAAATAAGCGGCTTCTTCTTTATCTGTTAAAATACAAAGTGTTGTATTGTTGTATTTTGAGAACGAACTTACACAAACTAAACTGCTTGATGAGCCGGTAAGTCCTTTTAAGTGAATTATAGAACGGGTTTGTTTAAGACTTTCTATAATTACTTTAGTATGTTTGTGAGATGAATATAATGATATTAGGTCGGTTGGGTTCAATTCTTAATACTTAATTTTTTATTTTCAGATTTATAATGCAAAACAAAATTTTATAATTTTACAACAAAAATACAAAAAAAATAAAATTGATTTTTGAATTGTTAAAAAATATTAACTTTGTTGAAAAAATAAACGACAATATATTTTTTCAAAAAATGTTTTTTAGGATTTTATCTGAAAAATGTTCTAAAATTAAATTGTCGTAACACTAGCTTTCAATTATGAATAAAAAACTAAACCAATTAATATATTTATTAAAAGAAGATACGAGGCTTTTTCTAAGTATAAGTTTTGGTGTGTTTTTATTTGTCCTTTTTTTTCAACCGTTTCTACTTGACAGGTTTGATTTTAGCAACAGGTTGTTATTCGTAGCCGGGTTAGGGGCAATTGTTTTTCTGTTTATGGTTTTGGTCCGGATTGCTTTCCCCTGGCTCATTCAAAATTATGACCAAAGCAACCATGAACCTGTTTTACCTTATTACATAGGCAGTTTCATTATATTGGCTTTGAGTTCAGTTGGTTTTGCCTTCTATCTGCATTATGTGGGATTAGTAAGTATTTCTTTTTATATTATGTTTAAAGTGGTTTTAATTTGTCTTGCCCCGCCAGTGTCTTTAAGGCTATATGATGCAGTTAAGGAATTAAAGCAACAAAACGAATCACTCATTAAAGAAAAAGAAATAATACAAAAACAAATCGAAAAATACGAAGATGATTACCTAAACAAATCCATCGAGTTTATTTCGGAGAACAGTACCGGGAACTTAAACCTTCTTATTACAGATATCGCTTTTATTAAATCTGCCGATAACTATGTAGAAATCGCATATAAGGAAGGTGATGATTTTAAGAAGAAACTCATGAGGAATACCCTAAAGAATATTGAGCAACAAATAAAGCCATATTCTAATTTTATTCGTTGCCATAGAATATGTATCGTAAATACACATTATATTGAAAAGCTCAATAGGAATTACAATAATCACTGGTTGACCATAAAGGGATATAATGAACAAATCCCTGTTTCACGCCAATATTTGTTGAAACTTAAAGAAACTTTTTAGTGTATTAGGGGTGAATACCACCCACCCTGATGTTTTGATATTAACCACCAAGTTGTTTGTTTTACCACTAATTACCCCCTGTTAATCCCTTTTTTTTTCTAAGTATATAATTAGGAAATACCTTTGTTTTTTTAATACAATACTATGAATATTTTAATGGTATATCCTCAATATCCCGATACATACTGGAGTTTCAAGCATGCTTTACGCTTTATTTCCAAGAAGGCTGCTGTACCGCCTCTTGGTTTAATAACCGTATCGGCAATGCTCCCAACAACATGGCAGAAAAAACTGGTGGACATGAATGTCTCTGCCCTTCTAACAAGTGATATTGTCTGGGCTGATTATGTTTTTATTAGTGCCATGTACATACAAAAAGAATCGGTTAGCAATATAATTGAGGAGTGCATAAAGTATAAGGTAAAAATTGTTGCAGGCGGTCCTCTCTTTACTCAGGAATTCAACAACTATCCTCAAATTGACCATTTTATATTGAATGAAGCGGAGATTACATTACCCCTGTTTCTGAAAGATTTAGATAACGGACATCCCCCAAAAAAAATATACAAAACTGATGAATATGCTGATATTACATTAACCCCTGTACCCGATTACCATTTGTTGTCAAGGAAAGATTATGCTTTTATGAATATCCAGGTTTCTCGCGGATGCCCCTTTTCATGCGATTTTTGTGAAATTACTGCACTTTTGGGTCGAAAGGTTAGGATGAAAGATACCAATCAGATTATAAAAGAGCTTGAGATACTTTATAATCTTAATTGGCGTGGGTCCGTATTTATTGTTGACGATAATTTTATTGGAAACAAAAAAGAAATTAAAAACAACTTGCTTCCGGCTATGAAAAAATGGATGCAAATACATAAATATCCATTTACATTTAATACCGAAACATCTATTAATCTTGCTGATGACGAAGAACTAATGTCATTGATGATTGAAACAGGATTTAGCTCCACTTTTATTGGTATTGAAACTCCTGAGGAAAAATCTCTTCAGGAATGTAATAAGGTCCAAAACAAAAACAGGGACCTTCTCCAAAGCGTAAAAAAAATACAAAATGCCGGATTGCAGGTTTCAGGCGGGTTTATTGTGGGTTTTGATAGCGATTCTCCAACCGTTTTTCAACGCCAAATTGATTTTATCCAGCAAAGCGGAATTGTATCTGCAATGGTTGGGCTGTTAAATGCACCAAAAAACACCAGGCTATACCAACGACTTGAGGCAGAAAACAGGTTAACAACCGAAGCAACCGGAAGCAACACTGATTTATCCATGAATTTTATCCCAAAAATGAACTACCAGGAACTTATGGAGGGGTATAAAACAATAATTCAAAATATCTATACAGTAAAGCCTTATTATAAAAGAATACGTCAGTTTTTATTAAATTACAGGCGGCTACATGCAAGGCAAAAGAAAATAGAATTTTCCTATCTGAAAGCCTTCATTAAAACAATTATTATTATCGGAATTATTAATAAAGGACGAGGTGAATATTGGAAATTTTTAATATGGACACTTCTAAAACGCCCTGGCTTATTTATGGATGCAATAACCTTTGTTGTGTACGGTTATCATTTTAGAACAGTATATGGGTTAAGAAATAAAAAATACGTATAATAAAGTTTTTATTATTTTTTTATACTTAAATTGTTATCCGCCAAAGCGGATTGTTAAATTGTTAAATTGTTATATTGTTAAATTTTCGGTAACCATTCACATAGTTTAAACGGACAAATGATTAACTTTGTGAACAGTTACAATTTTCGTTTGTTACTAAATTTGGCTATACAAACATTTCCCAATTCCCAATTTCCAATTTCCAATTTCCAATTTCAATTTTCTAATTTCATTATAGCAATTTAGCCATTTAACAATTTAACCATTTAACCATTTAATTTTCATATTTATCAATAAATTTTTCTGCATCATCCACCATTTTTGCTGAGCCTGTAAAAAAGGGAACTCTCTGGTGTAAAGAATCGGGTTTTATTTCCATAATTCTTTTATTTCTTCCATTAGTAGCTTTTCCACCGGCTATTTCTGCTATAAACGATATAGGATTACATTCATATAAAAGCCTGAGCTTGCCCTTGGGTGCACTTTCTGTTTTGGGATACATAAATATTCCTCCTTTTAATAAGTTTCTGTGGAAATCAGCTACAAGCGAACCTATATATCTTGATGAATAAGGACGGTTCGTATCTTTATCTTTTTCCTGACAATATTCAATATATTTCTTTACTCCTTCGGTAAAATATATAAAGTTACCCTGATTTACTGAATAAATCTTACCATATTCGGAAGTTTTAATATGAGGATGAGACAAACGAAATTCCCCGATTGCAGGGTCAAGTGTAAATCCTGTAACTGCAATTCCTGTTGTATAAACAAACATAGTTGATGAGCCGTATATAATATAACCTGCAGCAGCTTGCCTGGTTCCTGGCTGAAGAAAATCTTTCTCTGTGGGTTTTTGACCGCGTGGTGAAATTCTTTTATAGATCGAAAAAATAGTTCCTATTGAAACATTTACATCAATGTTTGAAGACCCATCTAAAGGGTCCATACAAACAATATATCTTCCATCATTTGATAATATATCATCAAATTTTACAATCTCCTGATTTTCTTCTGATGTAATACCGCAACATTCAGTACTTAATTTTAAAGCAGCAATAAATTTTTCGTTTGCGAACATATCAAGCTTTTGAACCACTTCATCTTGAATATTAACAATTCCTGCTTCCCCTAATATATCAACTAATCCAGCCCGATTTATTTCGCTGTTGACAATTTTTGCAGCAATTCCTATATGACCTAACAGACGAGATAATTCCCCTTTTGCATAAGGTGTTTGTTGCTGAATTATATACTCATCAAATGTTAGTGCCTGAAAATCTTTCATAATCAATAATTTTAGTTATTAACATTTTTGATAAGCTGAATAATTACAAAGATAGTAATTATTTTTAAATAAAATAGAACAATAATAAAATAAATTCGTATAAAAAACTTTATTCTATAAAACATTTTGTTATAAAATCGTAAATCTTAAATAATTAATAATTTTACAAAATATATAAACTTTAATTATGGCTTACAATAATAATAAAAACAAGGTAGGTATTGTCTTTTCGGGTGGCCCTGCTCCCGGTGCAAATACTGTGATTTCTGCTTGTGCATTAAGCTTTTTTGAACATAAAATTAAGTGCATTGGCTTTCTTAATGGCTTTGAGTTTATGCAAGAGTTTAATAAAGTAAACCCAAACCTGTATGTGAATAATCACTATGTAGAAATAACCCATGATGTTTCAAAAATCAGAAATGAGAGCGGAATTTTTTTAAAAACATCAAGAGCAAATCCCGGAAAAGATATTATATCAAGAGAAGATTTTAAGGACGCCGGGAAGGTAAAAATGTTGCAAAATATAAAGGATTGTCTGGAATATTTGAATATTGAAACTCTCATTACCATTGGCGGAGATGATTCGTTAAAAACAGCAAACTTTTTAAAAATTCTTGGAGTAAATATAATTCATATACCTAAAACCATTGATAACGACTATTTTGGGATTCCCTGGACTTTTGGTTTCTGGACCTGTATAGACGTAGCAAAAACAATTATTTTAAATCTTCGTGCTGATGCAATGGCAACAAATTCTTTTGTAATAGCTGAACTGATGGGAAGAAAGTCGGGCTGGATTACTTATGCAGCAGGAATTGCAGGCGAAGCAATAAAGATGATTTCAATAGAGGATATAGATTCTGATAAGCTTGACATGGATGCTATAGCAGAGGATCTTGCAGATTTGATATTTTCTCGTCAAAAAATGAAAAGACCTTTTGGTGTAATTTGCGTTGCTGAAGGTCTGGTAGAAAAACTGCCTAAAATTTTATTGCCAAAAGAAAAAGACAGACACGGAAATATTAGGCTTTCCAAGGTACAGATAGGGAGAATAATAAGAGATAAAACTGTTAAAAAATTCCGCGAGAAGTTCGGAAAAGAAGTAAAAATTGTATATAAGCAGGTGGGTTATGAAACAAGGGCAGCTTCACCAATAAGTTTTGATGTATTAATGGGCTCAATGTTGGGAAATGGTGCCTATAAACTTTATTCAAAACAACAATTTGGGCACATGGTTTCTGTTTCAGATAATTTTGATATAAAAGCTATTCCTTTTGAAGAGCTAATTGACCCTGATACACTTGTTACAAGGGTCAGGCATGTCCCCAAAGGCAGTGATTTTTACAACCTGAAGGAAACACTGGCATTCAGGGAATTTGAAGAATGATTAGATTGTTAAATTGCTAAATTGTTGAATATGGAAAAGCCCCAGTGAAATACAAAAGACCACAGTTAGACAAAAAAGAAATTCAACTTTTAGAAAGATTTGGAAAAAACTTTTTAGATCAGACTCAAATAAGAAATTATTTTATCTGCTAAAACTCTTCCTGATTTTTCAGCCGACTCAAATGTCAATCCTGCAATATGGGGACTTAAAACTACCTTATCGCTATTTATAAGAAATGTTAATGCATCAGGCATTTTTTGCCCGTGCAATTCTTCAAAAGACGTGCTTTCATATTCAAGCACATCTAATGCACATCCTAATATTTTACCCTTTTCAATACTTTCTACTAAATCATCAGTTTTAATTATTTTACCTCTTGAAGTATTAATTAAATAAATGTTTTTTTTGAATTTATTAATGAATGTATTATTTACTATGAACTCTGTCTCTTCAGTTAATGGGATGTGAAGGCTTAAAATATCCGTTTCTCTAAATATATCTTCTAAAGTGCTTTCTGTTACATATTCATCAGAATAGTTATTTTTGTATTTATCATAAGAGATTACCCGGACATCAAAACCTTTTAATCTCTGTGCAAATGCACTTCCCGTGTTTCCATATCCGATAATTCCAATTGTTTTACTCATAATTTCAATCCCTCTGTTTGCTTCTCTTTGCCATTTACCTTGTTTTACTTCATAATTGGCTTTACATAAATTATTAAATAAGCATAACAACATTCCAAGGGCATGTTCACCAACAGCATCCCTGCATCCTTCAGGCGAATTAAAACATCTGATGCCTTTTTTTTGAGCATATTCAGTATCAATATTTTCCATTCCCGAACCGGCTCTTCCTATAAACTTTAAATTTTGTGCCTTATCAATAAGTTTCTTATCAATCTTTATTTTACTTCTGATTATGATACCATTATATTTGTGAATACTTGTTTCTATTTCCTTTTTTGTGATTTCAGGATAGTAATAACAATCAAATCCAGCTGACGATAATTTATTTTTAAGTACCGGATGTGTAGAATCAACAATTAGAATTTTTAGATTAGACATTTTTTTAATTTTCATTGATGAGTATCTTCTAAAAAGTAGTTTTTGCCACAAAAGCACTAAAACACTAAATCCCACTAATATTTTTTTTGTGAAATTTTGTGATTTTGTGTTTTAGTGGCAATATATTTTCTTAGGATTTGATTTTTTCAAAGCTTCCTGTTATATTTTAAAACAAATATACAATATTAATACTAAAATTTGAAAAAGGTAATCAATTTTGTATCTTTGCAATTATGAGAACAAATCAAATATTAAAAGAAATAGAAAAAAGCGACTTTAAAAGTGTTATATTCTTTCGTTCAGTTAAAGAAAAAGATTGTTTAAAAGACAAAAAAATATGGATATAAATCCACAAAAACTAAATGGACACATTCATTATATTTTTGAAATACTTCAAAAAAATAGCTTGTCAATTAATGACCTGTTTGAGTTAGATTTAAACCAACTTTCTAACATATTTCCTGAAATTGGAAGGGGTAAATTCTCAAGAGCAAGTTTTTCTTCTTTCAAACAATTAGATGATGATAAGTTATTCAATTACTTTCAAAAATTGAAAGAAGATAAAGTTAACATTATTAGACTTGATGATGAAAGATATCCAAAATCTGTCCTTGAAAATATGCAAGACAACGCTCCGGCAATTTTATATTGCAAAGGATATTTACCATTGCTCAATACAAAGGGTGTATCAATTGTCGGTTCAAGAGATGCAGATGACTTTTGTGTTATGCTAACAAAGAGTATTGCCTCAAAACTTGCCAAAAATGGACTAAATGTAACATCAGGATACGCCAGGGGAGTTGATACTTCACACATTTAGGAGCATTAGAAGCAGGTGGAACAACGACAATGATTTTAAGCTTTGGTGTTAATCATATCAGCATAAAAAGAGAGATGAAAAAATTGGATTGGGAAAAGAACACATTATTCATTACACAATTTGCACCTTATGAAAAATTTTCCGGACAAAATGCAATGAGACGTAACAAACTAATTTGTGCAATGTCTAAAGCAATTATAATAATTGCATCTGCCCCCGAAAAAGACAGCCAGGGTAAAATGAGTGGAACGTTTGATGCCGATAAATCAGCTTTAAAAATGAATATTCCTGTTTTTGTGTTAAGCCCACAGGTATTAAAACCAACACCAAAGGGAAATATTGACTTATTAAAACTTGGCGGTATTGAGTTCTCAAACGGCCAGGAAATAGTAAATTATTTAGAAGAACCTCCACAGACAGAAATTATAGCTTCAGACGGACAAGCTAACTTAAACAGTATGACAAATAATAAAAATAATAAACCGCCAAAATATATACAGACTTCTTTGTTTTGACACTGAAGAAAGAAAAAACTAAATTGATGATATTTATTTTGTTTTTTCCCTTCCCGCTTTTGCCCTAAGGTCAATTTGATTTATTGCCGCCCACATTAAGCACATTTGGTGGACAAGCTACCAAAAGAGCTTAAATTTTGCCAACCATGTTAAACATTTCCAAATTTTGCCAATATTTTTATTTATTGCTTTAAATATCTGATATATAAGCATTTATTAAATAAGTAAGTATTATTTCATTTCATTTTACATCTAACCTTACTCCTCACTTTTATAAAAAATTGACCAATAGCCAGATTTATCAGAACCAACTCGGTCAATTAATCCTATCTAACTAATGGATTTCTTGATAAACTTAGTTTACCAAATTCTTTTAAGTTGAATCATTTATTATTACTCACTTCTCTAACAATAGCCATTTCCATACGGGAATTATATTTATTTTAAAACCATTTACAGATATTTCTTCTTCTGACGATTCTGTAAGAATAATACCATTTTTTAATCCAAACTCTTTTAGTGCACCTGTTAATCCATCTATTTCTCTTTTTTTGTTGTTAATTGTAATTTCTGAACACACCTTGAAATTACTTTTTCCTTTCTTAATATTTCAGCAATTTCTTCTCTCTGGTCAATAATTATATTTTTAAGATATTCTTTGTTCATAATCTTTTGTTACCGAACATTTGTTTACCACTGCAAATATTATACAATATTTGCGTTAGTATTGCAAATATATATTTTTTGTTATGACAAAAATAACATAATTTTTCTAATTTTCTGATATGATTTTTTTATTTAGAAATCTCTGGTATTTATTCCCTATATAACCCTCCAAGAGTTCCGAACTCTGGAGGGTTTTTGGGGGCTACTGATAAAAGTTGATAATGGTGTTGCAAAAGGTAGAGGCAAGTCAGTATTTGAGGGTATATAATATTTTTTATGGCTTCAAGATGTTCAGTAACTATCACTAATGAGGGAAATAAAACATTCAGTTAGATAATTAAAACAAATCTTATTTAAAGGTTTTTTCTTTTGTGGTTTAAAGATTATTTCAATACAATTTTTAGAAACAGAAATAAGACCAATATTATTTTTCTTTAATAAACTTAAATCAACTCTATGAGCATACTCATAAGAAATAGCTAAAAAACTCATGTTGGAGAAGTATTTATACCGCATTGCCTGATAGAAGCCATGCTTCCAATCTTTGATTTTAGCCTCTATGGAAATCAAATCAGCAAGAACAGCTTTATAAGTTTCTTGAACTACAAAATGGTTGTCTTTTTCTTCTAAATAACCATATTCTAAAATGTAATCCAATAACAATACAATTTTTTTCTTTCGTAGTGAGCTTTCTAAAAAAAGCTTTTCAAGAGTAAGTTTTTTGTTCTTTCTATTTAAAAAACGGGTAAGAAAATATATGGACTCGAAGTCGAAATCCTTTAAGCTTGCCCTTTTCTCATTACAATCAGTGGTAAAGGCTAAATCCACTACGCCATTACCACTACGGAATTCTTCAATAAAGAAATCAGTGACAAACATTACTGAAAGCTCGTCCTTAAGGACTGGAATCATATCTTTTTCTTGAGTAAACATTTAACTTCTTTTTAGAATTGCTTTAAATACTTCTTCCCAATTATTCAAGTAAACTGCATTTTGTGATGTAAACACACCTGTTAATTGCTTGTATGTATTTTTTGCTATGCCGATGCGGTCCAAAAAATAACTTAATTTGCTTTTTACGTCAGGAAGTGCCTTTATAGTTTCAATATCCTGATTAACCAAGTGTAAAAAGTGAAGCTTAGAGTTTTTATTTTTAATTATTTCCATTACTGGCTTACCATTACAATAAGGGCATTGACAGGTGCCAATCTTATCATTGATTGCTGCTAATTTGATTGGCTTCTTTCTTTCCACAGCCACAGTAGATAGCAAATTCGGGAAATAATACCTTTCGTAAAGGTTATAAGGTTCTGACGGTTCTTTATAAAGATTTTCCGAAAAGCTTTCAAAACGTGATGTACCCATAGAGAAAGCTGTAACGCCAGTGCAAAGAATCCCAAGCCCAAGGCCAATGTTCACTCTTGCTGCAATAACGGGTTTTCCTGTATTGGACTGTAGCTTTATTAATGTATCTAAATAATTATAGAGTGTGGCCTGTGAAGTGTCACGCTCTATGCCATCAACAAAAACCAAATAACCATCACATTCAAATGCAGAATATTGGTTTAAAACCGCCCTTTTGTTTAATGGGTCGTTTAAGCTTTCTCCATTAAGGCAGATTCCAGCATATATTTCTTTGTTATTGGTTTTTTTATTTCTGTAATCAATACTTTCCTTTAAAAGCTTTATATCCAAATCAAACCACTCTGCAACAGGATTTCGTTTTGCAGTTGGTAATATAGTAGTATTGTAGGTGTAATGAAACGGTGAAAGTAATATATCTGCACCAATCTTTATCTGTTCAGAAAGAACTGCTTTAACATAATTCTGCTGTTTCTTATAATCCTGTAAATGGTTAGGAGTTATAACCTGAAAATCGCCAGGAGCATAAGGTAATTTCGTCAAGCCTTTTGTATCAGTATATGTACCATATGCTAAGCGAATTGTTGATGGATCAACAATCTTGTTGAATGTTCCTATACTATCAAGGTTAAGCATCCATTTTTGTTGGTATTGATGATGGGCAGGAATGATAACATTAAGTAAATTCACATTATATTTTAGGTATTCCTCCAAAATACTTTTTTCGTTCCATAAAATTGAATAGAACTTAGGGGTAAGGTCATATTTTTTTTCTGTCAGCTTGATTTCATCCTGTACCATCGCATTTGCCAACACTTCTATTTTAGTAAACCTTTGATAAGGTTCTTTTTCAAGTAACTTTAGGATAACATTTTCAAGATTATTACTTATTGTTGATTTGTAAAGACGTGGAGGTTTCGGAGGCTCCTTTTTTATTTTATCAATAAGTTCGGGTAATGTTGTATAATCGTAGGGCAATTTTCCAGTAAGCATTTCATATAATATTATACCTAAAGTATATAAATCGCTTCTTTTGTCTATATGTTTACTATCAGTTATTTGTTCAGGTGACATATATGGTGGAAAACCTAAAATATCGCCTGTTTGAGTAATAGTTGTATAATCAATAACTTTTGAAATACCATAATCAATAATTTTAACATTATCATTATCATCAATAATTATATTTTTTGGATGTAAATCTCTGTGTATAATTCCTTTGTCTTCAACATCTCCTCTTATATTATGTAGATACATTATTCCTTCAAGAACTTTACTGAAAAGTGCAATAGCATCTGATTCATTATAAACTCCATTTGAATCTAAAATGTCTCTTAAGGTTCTGCCATCTGCAAATTCCATTACAAGAAAATAAGAATGGACTCCTAATAGTTTTTCTTTAAAATCGTCAATATATTTTATCAAATATGGATGATCAACTGATTTTAAAATTTCAATTTCTCTTATTATTCTATTATTCTCGCCTATTTTTCTAAATTCTTTAAGAACATACGCTTCTCTAAATATTTTTATTGCATATGTATTCCCTTTTTTTGAAGCTTTATATACTGAACCAAATCCCCCCTCATCAATAAATTCTAGGAATTTATATCCATTAATTGTAGAACCTATTAAATTCATAAATAAATTATTTTATTTAATAACAAAAGTAAAAAATTATATTAATTTCTTAACGGTTTTAAATATTATCAAGACAATATCCTTTCAATCATCTCACCAATATAGTTCGTTTCGCCTCTTTCGGAGCCTTTCTGACCTATTTCAAATATATTTAAACTGTTAGCATATTCATAAAGGTTTATTTCAAGAGGACTAGGTCTGTGCCACCTGTCAATACCAGCTTCTGCAAATGTTGAGGGTGAAAGGATAAACGAATTTAAAATTATTTCTTTTATTTCAGGGCTTTTTTCAAGCTCTTTGATGTTTTTATGTAATTGTATTTTATCGCTGTTAAATCCTTCTTTTTCGTTTCTTAATCCGTGTGGGTCAATAAATGACAAATATTGTTTGTCATCTTTTTTTATCCATAATAAAAAATCAGGATAAAAACCGCCTGATGATGAAAAGTAAAAACCAAAACCTTTGCTTCTTACAAAATTTCTTAATAAGTAAAATTCACAATCCGGGTATCTATCATCTTTAAAAGCGCTTAAATAAGTTTGTAAATGTTCAACAAACTTACTTTCACCTACATTTAATCCTTTCGGACTGATGGATTCTATTTTTATTTTATTTTGGCATTCTTCGTCTTTTAATAAAGGTTGAAACAAATGATTATCAAACCAGGTATTTAAGAGAACTGTGTCTCCTTTTAAGTTTTTAGGATAATCTTTATCTGACAGAAGTTTTTCTATTTTAGAAAGAATGTTGTCAATTTCTGGTAATATATTACCATCTTTATCTGTTTCAATTATTTCAATTTCGTAGTCAATATCCTTAAAAACTGAATTCGTATCTTCTAATATTCTGGTTTGTAATTTATCGCCTTCATAAACCCTTAAATAACGATTGTAATAAGTTTCTGTATATTGTTTTAAAAGTAAATAGACTATTTTATTTAATTTATTAATGTCTGAAATACTATTGATTGTAAATACTTCATCTGCAATAATTTTATATTCTAATTCTTTAATAATATCTTTTATATTTTCTTTAATGATACGAAGGTTATAAAACCCTTTTAAGTTTTTTAAAGATAACAATTTAAAGTATATATTATCAAAATCAATAAAATCAAAAAATTCATTAATTTTAAATGATTGTAAATTGTAATTTATTTGTGTTTTACCATTACTGGAAGCATATAAATATTTTTCAGTAGAAAGGTCAAGTAAAATATTGATTTTTTCATCTGTTTTTAATTCAAAAATATCAGTAGTATTAAAATCAGGAATATTTTCTTTTTTAGATAAAGTAATAAGTTTAAGGTCATTAAGGTTTTTTGGTGAATTGTTTATTAATTCGGTAGGTACTGTAATTTTTCTTGTTATTGTTTTAATGCCTTCTTTTTCTAAATCATCTTTAAATCTTTTCATATAATCTGCATTTAAGCCAAAAATATTTAAAGTTTCAACTAAGCGAATGTTATTTATACCTTCACCTGTAACTGTTCTTTTTAATGAATTATTTTTACCATTTAGTCTAATCCCTCTACCAAATAACTGAATAATTTGTGCGCCTTCCGAACGACCAAAATTAATTAAACCGATACTTGATACCCTGTAATTGTTCCATCCTTCAATAAATTTTCTGGCGCCTATTAAGATATTTACCGGATTACTTGCCCTTGCTGAAAGTGTATCAAATAATGAAGTATTAAAGCTATCAGTTTCAAAAATAAATTCTTTTGATAACCTGGTTTTAAAAGTGCTTGTATCTCCAATATTTATTAACCCGAAATAATTTTCTGAATTATGAATTTTTAAAGCGATTTCACCATTAGCATTTCTTAGTGTATATAGTTCTAATCTGTCTGGTGTTTTGTTATTAAATACAACTTGTAAAACGGTTGAATAAAGTTCATTTGGTGAGGTTATGTTATTAAATAGAAGTGATAGTTTAATGTTGTAATCCTCTGAAAATAAACCTTTATTATTAGCAATTTCCTTTATCCAATTGATGTATTTATCTTTTTCGTTTAAAAAATCATGAAAGAATTCTAAAATAATTTTAACATCACTTACGGTAATTTTATTATCATCTTTATCAACTTTAGATGTAGCTTTGGGATTTACGGTATGACCTACAAAAATCAATAAAGGATTTTCAATCTGATATTCAGCTAATTCGTCTTTTTTTGTAATGAAAAATAACTTTTGTTGGGTAAAAAGAAGTAAATTGAGCAGAAGATATTTTCGCCTGGTTTCTGTGCTGTCAATTAATTTATTATCGCTTATATTGTGTATCCAGTAATCTTTACCATAACCGTCTTTATAAAAATGTCTGTATGAGTAATCAAATATGATAGCTTTTGCATAATCATTTTTTAAATCATCATTAACTATTTGTCCGAAAGTAGCGGAATATTCAAAAGTAAAACCGTTGTATCCCATTGTTTCCCTTAGTTTTCTCCAAATACTTTCTTCTGTTGCACTTCCTTTATGTCCTTCATCTACAAAAACACAGTTATTCTGGTCAAATTCTGAAACGCTTATTGTAACACCCTGCCCTTTTTTAATACCTTTTATTTTATATATATCTATTATTTTAACATGATTACCTATTTTATTATTCAAATAATAATCAACATCAATACCGCTTAATTCAAGATCTTCTTTATGTTGTTTGCTTAAATACTCACTTGGGGTAAGTAAAATTAGGTTGTTGGTATTTTTACAATAGTTTTTATACTGTAAAATATTAAAATGTAAAATAAAAGTTTTGCCTGAACCCGTTGCATTCCAATAAGCGATTAAGTTAAGTTTATCAATTTCAAAATCGGGAAAAGGATTTTTAGAGATTCCAATTCTATGTTTCCTGAAATATTCAATTTTAAACTCATTAAGACGTTCAAGCAGTTCGTTTTTATCTTCAAAATAATGATGTAAATAATATTCTGTAAATAGTAATGAAAAATATTGAAAGTATTTAAGATTTATTTTGGTGTTTCTGTTACGATTAATTTGGTTTAAATAACTTATAATATTCTCATCATATTCTTTTAAATGAATACGACTAAATTTAACCTTATCTGATAAATTAGTATAAAAAATAGAATTACCGGTAGTATCCGCTTCTAATTCATCATCTTTGAATTTTGCCTGTAATGTTTCAAATTTATCAAAGCCGAATTGTTGAAGCAAGTAATAGAATAATATTAATTTATTTACTAACATTTAACCAGTTTTTTAATTGATATTGACATTTTCAAACATTAATCTTTTAAAATCTTCTTCTATGCTTTTTGCTCCAAAGGCATTATCAGCATTACAATAGATGAATGCATCTTTATTATACCATTTCTGTTTTTGTATCCAGTCTCTTTCTTTTGCCATATCTAATTGAGCATTATAATTACGCCAAATAATTAAATATTCCTGCCTGTTTTTAATTCCTTTAATAATACGATATGTTTGTTCCTGATGTGTTTCTGTAATTATTCTTTCAATATTTATTCCTAACAAAAAATTAAAAGTGGTTACTAAATCAATATTTTGATATTTTCGTTCATTTAATTCTACAATTTCCATTTGATAATTGAAAGGATTGATAAATTTCTCAACTGAAAGTAAGGATGCTGAATTATTTGTGCTTTTATTTAAAATATATTTTATTGTATCTTCAAAAGATAACTTATATTTCTTTCTAAGGGTTTGAGTGTGTTCGTCAATATCTTCGGGAAAAACGATATTATTTAAGCTATCTTCGTATTGTTCAAGTTTGATGTATTGGAATAAGTGAGAAGTGCCGTTCATATCTTGCGGTTTGCCATTTTTCCAGTTTTGGGAGTACATTACCTTTTGGATACGAGGCTTTGTAACTGTATTGAAATATTCGCCCATTTCCATTAGGATGTATTTTAGATTTAGACCTTCCTCTTTATTTAGTTTTAAAACTGCATGTGCTGTAGTACCAGAACCTGCAAAATAGTCTAAAATTATGGGTTTATCACTATTATATATACCTGCTCGAATGGAATCAATCACTGTATATAAAGACTTTGGAAAGGTGAAACTTATATTTTCATTTCCCATGATGCTTTTTAATATTTGAGTTCCATACATTTTAGCACTATATTTTTTATCAATCCAAACTGTTTTATAATTAAGCATTGTCTTTTTTCTTATTATTTCCCAAATTTTTCTTTGTATGTTATATTGAGCATTGAGTTCATCTTTAATCCCCTCTACACTTTGTCGTGCAAAAACCCACTTACGCTCTATACCATTAGAATCAATTGGATATACTTCTATTACCTTATTATCTTTGAGTATGTTCGGTTCTGGATGAAAAGATTCGTCACAAACATCCCCGAAACTAATGACTCTATTGTCTTTAATATAAATTGGATAAAAGCAGTTGGCACCCGATGAACGTAAATAATTATCCGTATTTCCTTTTGCAGTATTCATAAAATTTCTTATATCCGCATTTTTTTCTCTGTTCTCTAGACCAATATATCTTCCTGTTTTAGGATAAAGGAAATAAGCATATTCATGAGTATATGCAAAATTGTCCCCCTGTATTCCTCCTGGATTATGGACTATTGAAATACACGTTTTTTCATGTTCAGGAAAAAGTTGTGCCAGTATGAATCCAATACGTTCCTGCTCATTTTCATCTATTGCAACGATATATACCCCAATATTATTTAATAATTCTTTTCCTATCTTAATCCTATTTTCCATGAGTGATATCCATGATGAATGCTTAAAGTTATTTTTATAGACAATTTCTGAGGATTTTGAATTATATGGTGGGTCTATATATATGCATTTAACTTTTTTATGATATTTTGTTTTTAAAAGATTTATACCTTGCCAATTCTCCGAATTAATAAGTAAACCATTACATTTTTCATCTAATTTATCAATGTTATTTAATAACTTGTATTTAAGTTCATCAGTAAAGTATTGAGTATCTAATACAAGTTTATCATGTTTTTTTATATACTTTTTATCAATTTCAAAATTTTCAATAAAGCCCAAATCCAGCCAGTTTTTTAATTGTTTTTTTTCTTTATCATTCAGTATATTATCAATTATTTCATTGTAAACTGTTTTTGGTATTAAGTCAAGAGTAAGGCAATAATCAGATTGAACAACAAACTTTTTCTTTTCAAAAAGCATTTTTTGAAAGTTTTCAAGTTCACTTAAAAAGTTAATAATTGTCAATGCAAGGTCACGTATTGCGCCTGTTTTTATGATATTTTGCTTAATTGCATTTTGCACTTGTTCCTCGCTCCAGTCAGGTGAAAGAAAATTAATGCTTAAAATCTCATTTTTTAAAAAATAATCTAATTCGTTGCTAAGGAATTTTTTAAGGTCTTTATGAATAAAGTAATCAGATGTGTTCAGAGAAGTATAACGGATTAAATGATAATGAAAGTCTCTTACAGTATCTTTGCCGATTTTTTTAGTTTTTTTATCCCATAATAATATAAGGACAGGATTATTGGTTTCTTTAATTTTAGTTTCAAGTGCAATTAAAAGTTTTTCGTTAATTCCTTTGTTGTTTTTTTTAATACTTTGTTTATCGCTCCAAAGTTCCTTTTCTTCTGAAGTTGGTATTTTATAATAAAATTTTATTGATAATTTATTTTCTTCAAGGTTCCATTCAAAATATTCTTTGGTAGGTATAAAGACTCTTCCTTTTTGGTTCTGATTATTGTTTATTGTTGTTTCTGCTTCTATAAGTTTAAATTCAACTTTAATATCTCCACTTGTAAAAACATAATTTTTAAAGTTTTCTCCTGTTTTAATATAATATTGGTCGTAATTAGCCCAATATAGCTTTACTTCTTCACCATTGTATGGTATCATATAAGCATTTTCACCGGCACGTGGTTTTGTAACAAAGTCGCCTTCATCATAGTATCGTTCAAAAAAACGGTATAGATCATTGTATATATCTATTTCAAATTCTTCGGATAATCGGGCCTTTTCTAACTTTTTTTTGTTATCTATATATTTTTTGTAAGGTTCGGCAAATATTTCTAATTGCCCGAATTGCACGACTTTAGTTTTAATATCATCAGGTTTAGAAAAATCAACTTCAAAATCTGTTTCTAATTTTTTCTTAACTTTATCAAATTCAGTTTTTACATCTTCCAATCCTCTTTTAGCAATTTTTGTTTTTACTTCTTCTAATTTTTCTGGTAATACTTTATTAATAAATTCTTCAACATCTTTACTTCTGATGTTTAATATTCTGTATATACCAAAATCTAAATCAGTTTTATCAAGTTGGAACAGTTCTCTAAGCAACTGTTTAAAGTTTTCTTCGGGATTTATCGCCATAATTTAACCTTTAAAAAATATTTTTTTAAATTTTTAGTAAAATTAGTAAAAAAATAATATGGTGGTTTTTATTTTTTAATTAAATGGTAGCGTCTTATGATTTGTCTCTTGCAGTTGGGAAATTTCCTGTTAGGTTTCCCCAACAACTCAATGGAGAGCACCGCTCTTTTCAGAGAGTTTTTTTAGCTCTTTTTATTTCCATTGTTGGTCGGACTTTTCATAAGCAGCTACCAAATTTTATTAATCCCCATGAGCAAATTCTTTTTTCAAATTCATTAATTTTTAATTTTCCTGCCTTTATTTGGCAAAATGCAATAAATAAATCCAAAGTAGTTGTCAATCCATATTTCCCTGCATTTGCATATTTTATTTTGTCTTTGTCAAAGGGCGTTTTATTTCGTATTGAGAAATGTTTTCCGTTATCGTGGTTTACAACAAATAGCCCAAATACTTCTTTGTCTTTGTGTTCATTCCTTCTTAGATTTAAATATTTAGCGATTTGTCCACAATAATTTTCTTTTGGTGTTGGTCTGACAATTCCCTTGATTTCAAATATTATTAATTTGTTATCCTTCCAGATTAGTAAGTCCTCTTTTTGGTATTTCTTTCCGACTTTTCTAACGTCCTTGTATCCCAATTCTTTGAAATATTGTTTTAGAGATTCCTCAAGTTTATCATCATTTGTTCCAATATCAACAAGTGTTTTTAAAAAACTATATTTCTTTTTTAGAGTGTTGAGTTGTCTTGTGGTTTTATTTAATTCTTTCTTAATTGAATTTACTTTTACAATCAAAGTATTTATTTCAGGAAAATTTTTCGATATGTCAAGTAATTCTTTGTTGTCCATTTTAAAATTTTCACCAACGTATAAGAATTGTATTCGAAAATAGGGAATAAAAGATACAAAAACAATTTTTTCTTATTAGATTCAATATTCAAACAAAAATACCTAAAATCAGAAAGTTTAAAAGTATTATAATTTTTTTATTTTACATCGTCTAATACAATAATTCTTTATCTTTGCTTTAAATTCAAATTATGAGTCTGCTCTAAAAAATCTTTTTTCACAAAAGTGAATGTGAAAGTGAAAATAATTCCAGTTTATATGCTGTTTGTAAAAACCTATGGTTAAAATGTTTAGAAATGAAAAAGATTTTTATACAGTTCAAGGATTATCACAATGAAACAATAACAGTTGAAGAAGATATACTTGAGGAAGAAATACAAACAGATAATCAAAATATTCTTACTGAATTATTAAATAAAATTAGTGAAGCTTGTAAAGAAATAATTGTATCTTTCTATTAAGCTGAAATAGAAAGTTTACTTGCTGATAAAAATATTAAAACTGTAAATAAGAATATATATTTTATTGATAATAATGGATTTGGTTATTATGAAACAGATAAGCAATCAGCAAGAATTATTAAACTTGGAATCATTGAAAACGAAAAATACACTGATAATTATTTTTTAACTGATAGTATTTTATTTCTTTTTGGAGATTTTGAAGGCGATAAGATTAAATTATTTGAAGAACCTAAGTTTATTCTAATAAATTATAATAAATATTTATACAAAGTAAATAAATCAAAAACAAATATTATTGCTCCTTTAATAATTGAGGAAGACACTACAATAATTATGAAGTAATCCTGAATCCGTGAATGTATTCGTCATTGCGAGGCACGAAGCAATCTCTCCGATTATAAAGGGATTGCTTCGGTCGCTGCGCTCCCTCGCAATGACGGTGAGTTTATAATTTCATTCAAGGATTCAGGGTAATATTAAAAACCTGAAAATTTATTACCCCCATACCTTATACCCTATACCCTATACCCCATGCTATCTATCAAACAACAATCTAATCCCTTTTACCGTTTCATAAAATTTCCCATTTTCATAAACTAAATTTCCATTAACAAAAGTATGAGTAATTTTTGAATTAAAAGTTTGTCCCTCAAACGGTGACCATTTACATTTATATAATATATTGTCTTTTGTAACTTTCCATTTATTTTTTAAATCAACAATAACTAAATCAGCCCAATATCCTTCCCTTATATAACCTCTTTTATTAATATGAAATATATCAGCAGGACCATGACACATTTTTTCCACAATTTTTTCAAGCGAAATCTTTTGCTGATGATAAAGTTCTAACATTGCAACCAGAGAATGTTGGACTAAAGGTCCACCTGATGGTGCATTAAAATATGTTCTATTTTTTTCTTCAAATGTATGAGGAGCGTGGTCAGTTGCAATAATATCAATTTTATTATTTAATACTCCTTTTAAAAGCTCCGCTTTATCGTGTTTTGTTTTAATTGCAGGATTCCATTTAATACGGGTTCCTGACTTTTCGTAGTCATTTTCGTCAAACCATAAATGGTGAATACATACTTCTGCTGTTATTTGTTTTTCTTTTGCTGGTAATGTGTTATCAAGCAATTTTAGCTCTTTTGCACACGAAAGGTGTAGCAAATGTAAGCGGCGGTTGTATTTTTTTGCTAATTCTACTGCATAAGATGAAGATTTATAACAAGATTGTTCACTTCTTATGTATGGATGATATTTTACAGGAACTTTCTGTCCATATTTATTTTTGTATTGCTCAATATTATTTTGAATTATTGCTTCATCTTCACAATGAACAGCTATTAATAAAGGGGATTGTGAAAAAATTCGTGACAAAACTTCCTTTTTATCTACAAGCATATTGCCTGTTGATGAGCCCATAAAAACTTTAATTCCACAAACATTTTTTGGATTGATTTTTAACAGCTCTTCTATATTGTTATTTGTAGCCCCAATATAAAAAGAAAAATTAGCTAATGAAGTTTTAGAAGCAATTCGGTATTTTTCCTCAAGAAGTTCTTGTGTAACAGTTTGAGGCTCAGTATTTGGCATTTCCATAAAAGATGTGATACCACCGGCTATTGCAGCTTTTGATTCTGTATAAATATCTGCTTTATAAGTTAATCCCGGCTCGCGAAAATGTACGTGGTCATCAATTATACCTGGTAATAAATACTTTCCTTCTGCATTAAAAACATTAGAACAACTTAACTGTGATAAAAATTCGGATGGTATTTTTGTTTTAAATATATTTTTAATCTTTCCATCATTTATAAAAATGCCTGCCTTAAACTTCTTCCCTTCATTTACAATTGTTACATTCTCTATAAGTAAATCGTTCATTATTATAATAAAATATACTTAAAGTTATCAAAATTTTTTATGAGCTGAATAGTTACTATATTTCTTAAATAAGCTACACCATTTCATTTTAATAACCCCCCATATTGCTTCGTTAAAAATTCCGCCACTCATTTTTGAAGTTCCTTTTTTCCTGTCGGTAAAAACAATGGGTATTTCAATAATATTAAAACCATATTTCCATGCTGTAAACTTCATTTCAATTTGAAAAGCATAGCCCTTAGATTTTATATTATCCAGGTCAATTGTTTGTAATACACGTCTTTTATAGCATTTAAAGCCGGCTGTTGTATCTTTTATATTCATTCCGGTAATTAAGCGAACATATATAGAGGCACAATACGACATAAGCACTCTCCCTATCGGCCAATCTACTACATTAACACCCGATTTATATCTTGAACCAATAGACATATCAGCATTATCTTTAGCACAAGCATTATATAAATGAATTAAGTCATCAGGATTATGAGAAAAATCAGCATCCATTTCAATAATGTAATCATAATTATGATTTAATGCCCATTTAAAACCAGTTATATATGCAGTCCCCAGACCAAGTTTGCTCTCTCTTTCAATTAAATGTAAATTTGTTGAGTGGTGTTGTTGCAATGATTTTACTATTGACGATGTACCATCAGGAGAATTATCATCTACAATTAGAATCTCAAATTCTTTAGGAAATGAAAATATTTTTTTAATTATATTTTCAATATTTTCTTTTTCGTTATATGTTGGAATAATTACTAAACTATCTGACACTATAAAATACAGTTTTTTATTAATTATTAGGGCAAAGATAGGATTATATATTTATTTATTTATTTATTTTAGCACTTTTTAATTAAAAAATGTAACTTTTAATAAAATTTAACGTATAATAAAAGTACTAAACATAGCGTTTGCAAATATTATTTAAATATTTAGAACAAAAAAAAATAATCTAAAAAAAACAACGAAAATATTTGTTAAGTTAAATATTAAACATTAATTTTGTCTTTTTATTAATAAAATCAAGCTATTAGAAAAGTTTATTTATTTTTTCAGGCAAGCATTTAGCATCAAATTTTGTCTAAATAAATGAACTTATAAAAAAGAATAAGTATTAATTTATAATAAAATGTTCTTTGAAAATATTGAAGAGGTTTTAGGGCCAAAAGAATACAATTGTTAATTCTGGATGAGTGATAAATCTTGAGTCCCGATTATACGGGATTAATTTTTTTTTTACAACGAAGAGTTTGATCCTGGCTCAGGATGAACACTGGCGGCAGGCCTAACACATGCAAGCCGAACGGTAATTCTTTTCCGACTTGTCGGGAGAGGAACGAGTGGCGGACGGGTGAGTAATGCGTATGCAACCTACCTTTAACCGGGGAATAGCTCCGAGAAATCGGAATTAATACCCCATAATATCTTAATAACACATGTTATAGAGATTAAAGCTTCGGCGGTTAATGATGGGCATGCGTGACATTAGCTTGTTGGTGAGGTAACGGCTCACCAAGGCAACGATGTCTAGGGGGTCTTAAAGGATGGTCCCCCACACTGGTACTGAGACACGGACCAGACTCCTACGGGAGGCAGCAGTGGGGAATATTGGGCAATGGGTGAAAGCCTGACCCAGCCATGCCGCGTGCAGGAAGAATGCCTTATGGGTTGTAAACTGCTTTTGTATAGGAAGAAACCCCCGATCGTGATCGGGGCTGACGGTACTATACGAATAAGGATCGGCTAACTCCGTGCCAGCAGCCGCGGTAATACGGAGGATCCAAGTGTTATCCGGATTTATTAGGTTTAAAGGGTGCGTAGGCGGAATAATAAGTCAGTGGTGAAATCCTACAGCTTAACTGTAGAACTGCCGTTGAAACTATTATTCTTGAGTATAGTTGAGGTAGGCGGAACGTGTTATGTAGCGGTGAAATGCATAGATATAACACAGAACACCAATTGCGTAGGCAGCTTACTAAACTATTACTGACGCTGAGGCACGAAAGCGTGGGTAGCGAACAGGATTAGATACCCTGGTAGTCCACGCCGTAAACGATGATTACTCGATGTATGCGATACACAGTATGCGTTCTAGCGAAAGCATTAAGTAATCCACCTGGGGAGTACGTCGGCAACGATGAAACTCAAAGGAATTGACGGGGGCCCGCACAAGCAGAGGAACATGTGGTTCAATTCGATGATACGCGAGGAACCTTACCTGGGCTTAAATGTAGCTTGACCTTCGCCGAAAGGCGGATTCCCTTCGGGGCAAATTACAAGGTGCTGCATGGCTGTCGTCAGCTCGTGCCGTGAGGTGTCGGGTTAAGTCCCATAACGAGCGCAACCCTTATCGTTAGTTGCCAGCGGATAATGCCGGGGACTCTAGCGAGACTGCCCGCGTAAGCGGTGAGGAAGGTGGGGATGACGTCAAGTCAGCACGGCCCTTATGTCCAGGGCTACACACGTGTTACAATGGCCGGTACAAAGAGCAGCTACCTGGCAACAGGCGGCTAATCTTAAAAGCCGGTCCTAGTTCGGATCGAAGTCTGCAACTCGACTTCGTGAAGCTGGATTTGCTAGTAATCGTATATCAGCAACGATACGGTGAATACGTTCCCGGGCCTTGTACACACCGCCCGTCAAGCCATGGAAGTTGGTGGTACTTGAAGTTCGTAACCGAAAGGAGCGACCTAAGGTAAAACCAGTAACTGGGGCTAAGTCGTAACAAGGTAGCCGTACCGGAAGGTGTGGCTGGAACACCTCCTTTCTAGAGATAGATTTATTAATGTTCAGAATTTAACATTATTCTTGACGTCCTATACCTCTTCTTTTTTATTTACCCAGAGCGAAAGTGACTAAATAGTTCCAAGCTCTAAGGATTTGACAAATAGTCCCGTAGCTCAGTTGGTTAGAGCATCGCCCTGATAAGGCGGGGGCCAGCAGTTCAAGTCTGCTCGGGACTACTTTATTATTGATGATTGAAAGATTGATTATTTATTATTTATAAACTAAAAGTAATCAGTTTTCAATCAAAAATCAAAAATCGTTTTGGGGAATTAGCTCAGTTGGCTAGAGCACTTGCCTTGCACGCAGGGGGCCATCGGTTCGAATCCGATATTCTCCACAATTAAAATAAAAAGTTTAATTAGTAAGATAGTATTATGAAATATTTTTTAACAATATATTTTATTATTCTATCTATTTATTCTATAGCTCAAAATAGTAAAGTGCCTTTTAGTCTTGATGACAGAGATAGAATAATCCAAATTGAAGCATATATAAAGTATTAGAAATAAGTGATATTATCAAAAATAATTAATCGTTCTTTGACATATTGAGAGAAAGTTTGTAGTTAAGTAAGTAAAATATTGAAAGAAAAGCAAGTAAGAGCGTATGGGGGATGCCTTGGCTCTCAGAGGCGATGAAGGACGTGATAAGCTGCGATAAGCTTCGGGTAGGTGCAAATAACTGTTAATCCGAAGATTTCCGAATGGGAAAACCCGGTACCATGAAGTGGTATCATCCCGGCACTTGTGTCGGGAAGCAAACCCGGTGAACTGAAACATCTAAGTAACCGGAGGAAAAGAAAACAATAGTGATTCCCTTAGTAGCGGCGAGCGAAAAGGGAACAGCCCAAATCCCGACGGTTCAGGCTGTCGGGTGGTTGTAGGACTACAATATGAAATATAACTTCAAGTAGAATTATCTGGAAAGTTAAACCAAAGAAGGTGATAGTCCTGTATGCGTAAAAAGTTATATTTCTAGTAGTATCCTGAGTACCGCGGGACACGAGAAATCCTGTGGGAATCTGCCAGGACCATCTGGTAAGGCTAAATACTCCTGAGAGACCGATAGTGAACTAGTACCGTGAGGGAAAGGTGAAAAGTACTTTGAACAAAAGAGTGAAATAGACCCTGAAACCATACGCTTACAAGCGGTAGGAGTCTTTACAAATTTGTTTACAAATTTGTCGGGATGACTGCGTGCCTTTTGCATAATGAGCCTACGAGTTACTCCTCTCTAGCAAGGTTAAGGATAAGATCCGTAGCCGAAGCGAAAGCGAGTCTGAATAGGGCGAATGTCCCGATTTATCGGGATGAGTTAGAGGGGGTAGACGCGAAACTTGGTGATCTACCCATGGCCAGGTTGAAGTTCCGATAATCTCGGAATGGAGGACCGAACCAGTAGACGTTGAAAAGTCTTTGGATGAGCTGTGGGTAGGGGTGAAAGGCCAATCAAACTAAGAAATAGCTCGTACTCCCCGAAATGCATTTAGGTGCAGCCTCGAGGTGAGTGTCGTAGAGGTAGAGCTACTGATAAGGCTAGGGGGTTTCACCACCTACCAAACCTTGATAAACTCCGAATGCTACGACATATACTCGGGAGTGAGGCATAGGGTGCTAAGGTCCTGTGCCAAAAGGGAAACAACCCAGACCATCAGCTAAGGTCCCTAAATATATGCTAAGTTGTTCTAACGCAGTATGATTGCACAAACAGTTAGGATGTTGGCTTGGAAGCAGCCATTCATTTAAAGAGTGCGTAACAGCTCACTAATCAAGCGATTGTGCGTGGATAATAATCGGGCATAAGTATATTACCGAAGCTGTGGCTCCTGGCATTTATGCCAGGAGGGTAGGGGAGCATTCCAGTTGCAACGAAGATGTATCGTAAGATATGTTGGAGCGACTGGAAAAGAAAATGTAGGCATAAGTAACGATAATGCGGATGGGAAATCCGCACACCGATAGACTAAGGTTTCCTGATCAACGCTAATCGGATCAGGGTTAGTCGGGTCCTAAGGTGTATCCGAAAGGAAAAACCGATGGATAACAGTTTAATATTACTGTACTAGCATATACTGCGATGGGGTAACGGAAGAGTGAAAGGTCTGCGTACTGACGGAATAGTACGTTGAAGAGTGTAGGTTTACAAACAGGTTAATAGCTTGTATGTGCCGAACTTGATAGTACCGTGAGTCTTCGGACAAGCGGATAATGACCGTAACCATATTTCCTAGAAAAACCTCTAAGCTTCAGGTATATGCTACCCGTACCGCAAACCGACACAGGTAGTCAAGGAGAGAATCCTAAGGTGCTCGAGTGAATCATGGCTAAGGAACTCGGCAAAATAGTCCTGTAACTTCGGGAGAAAGGACGCTTATACTATGTATAAATTTATTTATATGTGGGAAAAGCCGCAGTGAATCGGCCCAAGCGACTGTTTAGCAAAAACACATGGCTTTGCAAAATCGAAAGATGAAGTATAAGGCCTGACACCTGCCCGGTGCCGGAAGGTTAAGGAGAGGGGTCATTCTCGACACTTGTGTTGGGAGGAAGCTCTGAACCGAAGCCCCGGTAAACGGCGGCCGTAACTATAACGGTCCTAAGGTAGCGAAATTCCTTGTCGGGTAAGTTCCGACCTGCACGAATGGTGTAACGATTTGGGCACTGTCTCAGCCATGAGCTCGGTGAAATTGTAGTTCCGGTGAAGATGCCGGATACCCGCAACGGGACGGAAAGACCCCGTGAACCTTTACTGCAGCTTAACATTGATTTTGTGTAAATGATGTGTAGGATAGGTGGGAGACTTTGAAGTTCCGGCGCTAGCCGGGGTGGAGTCAACCTTGAAATACCACCCTTTATTTATTTGGAATCTAATCCCGATTTATCGGGAGACAGTGTTTGGTGGGTAGTTTGACTGGGGTGGTCGCCTCCAAAAGAGTAACGGAGGCTTTCAAAGGTACCCTCAGCACGATTGGTAACCGTGTGTAGAGTGCAATAACATAAGGGTGCTTGACTGTGAGACTGACAAGTCGAGCAGGTACGAAAGTAGGATATAGTGATCCGGTGGTTCCGTATGGAAGGGCCATCGCTCAAAGGATAAAAGGTACTCCGGGGATAACAGGCTGATCGCCGCCAAGAGCTCATATCGACGCGGCGGTTTGGCACCTCGATGTCGGCTCGTCACATCCTGGGGCTGGAGAAGGTCCCAAGGGTTGGGCTGTTCGCCCATTAAAGTGGCACGCGAGCTGGGTTCAGAACGTCGTGAGACAGTTCGGT
>SDBV01001971.1_pt1 | contig 30728 bp, 19 predicted proteins | sample 2277081 | NCBI WGS metagenome assembly SDBV01 (sample SAMN10402039, study PRJNA504765) | marine sediment metagenome | isolation source: marine sediment core GS10_PC15, 223 cmbsf | place: Arctic Ocean: Southern Knipovich Ridge | collected 2010 | reverse complement strand
GCGTCGATCTCGAAGCAATTCACCGCGGCCTGCATCCTGATTCTCGCCGAAAGAAACCAGCTTACGCTGGATGACGATATCCGTAAATTCATCCCCGAGTTCCCCGATTATGGCCCTAAAATAGAAATAAGACGCCTGCTCAACCACACCAGCGGTGTCAGAGACTGGGTCTGGCTGCTTACCCTGGGGGGCGTCCCATTCGAAAACGCCATCACCAGGCAGGAGTTGTTCGAACTGATTTACCGGCAGAAAGACCTGGCTTTCGCGCCGGGAACTAATTTCGCCTACAGCAACTCAGCTTTCAATCTGCTGTCACTGATTATCGAGCGCGTTTCCGGCATGCCGCTTTCACGGTTCGTCTCCAGGGAAATATTCGAGCCGTTGGGGATGAAAAACTCATGCGTATTCGATAACCGCCGGATGGTGGTCAAAAACCGGGCACTGGGCTATATCCCGGATGAGGGCGACGGCTGGCTGATGGAGCACTATTTCAACCCGGTGTTTACCGGTTCCAGCAACATTCACAGCACTGTGGGGGATCTGCTTCTATGGGACCGGAATTTCTATACAGCGGATGTCGGCCCGCCCGGGATGGCAGCCAGCATGGAAAACGCGGGCGAGCTTAACAACGGAGAGGCGATCAGGTATGGGCTGGGACTGTGGGTAGGTGAGTACCGGGGACTGAGAACGGCGGGGCACGACGGGGACTGGGCCGGCTCGTACGCCTACATGCTGCGCTTCCCGGATCAGCATTTCACTGTTCTCTGCCTGGCAAACACCCATACTTTCAGCCCCAGGAGAATGTGCTATAAAATAGCGGACCTCTGCCTGGCTCAATGGTACGCCATGGAACTCCCCGAGCAGGACCGTGTCCCGGCCCCCGGAGTCCCGGTTGAACCCGACCTGTCACTCTACGACATTTATGCCGGTGAGTACGTAACAGAATCTGGAAGAAAATTGTCGCTCAGGCGGGAAAATGAGATGTTGACCGGGCGGTTCCCCGGCAGGCGAAAATTCGAGCTGCTGCCCCTTTCGGCAACCGAGTTCTTTCCGGAGGGAGACAACGCCAAGTTGTCGGTTATCCGTGACGGGGCGGGAGCGGTAGAGCGGATCGAGTGGAAGAGCGGCGAGAGAACTACCACCTATTACAGCTCGCTGTACAAGTTTTCGAAATACGACATTTCCGGCAAGGGAGCGGAATACGAAGGAGAATACTACAGCGAGGAGCTGAGAGCTACTTACAGGATAGAATCCGCTGACCGGGGCCTGCTGCTTATATCGCCGATAAAGAGCCGTTACATGATGGACCTGACTGGTATCACCGGCAACGACCCGCTGGTTGCGTTGGCCAAGGACAGTTTCCGGTTCGCCTTCTTTGAGATAAAGTTCAGACGCGACAAGCGGGGCCGGGTATCCGGATATGCGTTGGTCCATCCCTGGGCAAGCCTGAGAATAGAATTTGCTAAACTATAGCTCCTCTTGAGAGAACCGGGGCACAAAAGCGCAAAAATGAACTGCCCCGCAGTAGAGCTGCGAGGTAGCTGAAAAATCCCCCTCAATCCCCCTTCTCCAAAGGGGGAGGCAACAACCCCCGTCCCAATTTCATCGTGGACACCCCCTTCTCCAAAGGGGGAATTTTACCTCTCATCCTTTTCCACGGCTATGCTCCCCCCCCTTCTCCAAAGGGGGAGGCAACAACCCCCGTCCCGATTTCATCGTGGACACCCCCTTTTCTAAGGGGGAATTTTACCTCTCATCCTTTTCCACGGCTATGCCCCCCCTTCTCCAAAGGGGGAGGCAACAACCCCCGTCCCGATTTCATCGTGGACACCCCCTTTTCCAAGGGGGAATTTTACCTCTCATCCTTTTCCACGGCTATGTTCCCCCCCCCCCTTCTCCAAAGGGGAGCCAGGGGGGATTTATGCTTCTCATCCTGCAAATGCAACAGCTTACCCCGCGGCAAGCCGCGAGGAATTCTTTTCGATTAATATAGACACCGGGGAGCTTATTTTTTTCGTCAGCACAGAGCGGGCATTTGACGTTTAGAGTGAAGATGCACATTTAAATAGATGTAACTGATTTTTCTTTTCTCCTTTCCCAGTGTTATAAGCTTTCCCCGTCCTCTGAGTTTCCGTTTAATCTATTCCAATTACTTATCCCCTGCCGGGAAACGCGTTTTACTTTAGAAGAAGCCGATCATATACCGCTCTCTTAGCTTGACTGCAAGCATGAGGCCTACTAACTTTATCCAAATTTCTGGTAAACATTTCCATTCAAATCTTACAGAAAATCATCTTGAAAATTATCGATACTACAAGCCTGGCGCTCCCGGAAATAAAAGTGATACGTTTCGCACGTTTCAGCGATGAGCGTGGTTTTTTCACCGAACTGTACCGTCAATCCGATTTCGCCGGCGCCGACGGGCTCGAATGCCTGGAGAACGTGCGGTTCGTTCAGATTAACGAGAGTTACTCCCGTACAGGGGTAATCAGGGGCCTGCACTTCCAGTGGAATCCCAGTATGGGCAAGCTTGTGAGAACAATCCACGGACGGATGGTGGACCTGGTGCTGGATATCCGTCTCGGTTCCCCAACCCTGGGCAAGATTATCGCTTACGACATGCCCTCTGATATTGACCGGGATTACGATCAGTGGATCTGGGTCCCTCCAGGTTTTGCCCACGGCAACTATTTTACCGAACCCACCAGGATCGAATACTATTGTTCTGGCTCATACAACCCGGAGTGCGAGGCCGGGATCTCACCGTTTTCTCCTGATCTGGACTGGAGCTTATGCGAGGCCGTATTGAGAGCTGAATTCAGTGGTCTGCAAGCCGATGAGTGTCTGATCTCAGCTAAAGACCGGCAGGCACAAAGCCTGAAGCAGTGGTTGGATAGCGAGCAGTCGTCATTCTTCAAATACGAGTTATGACCAGTTGGCCCAGAGGGAACACTATTTCTTTCAGCAGTTAAAATACCCCACCCGTCAAAAGGGCTGTAACAGCTCCGGCGCCCAAGTAAGTTTCCATCATCCCGCGGTTTCGGCAGATAACATTTCAACATACATGCCGGCTATATTCCACCAACTGTATCGCTGCGCTTTTTGCAGCGCATCGGCTGAGAAACGGGCTTTAACCCCTGGAGTTTCCTTGAACTCGATTATGTACTTAGCGAGGGCTGATACATCTCCTATCTCCGCCAGGAAACCGTTGACACCGTGATCGATCAAGTCAGCGGGCATGCCAACTTTTGTGGAAATTACCGGTACACCGGTGGCCCAGCTCTCAAGAAGTGACATGGGCCCACCCTCATCCCTGGAGGTAACAAGGTATAGATCGAGACACTTAAACATTTCACTGATCTTCTGGTGCTCGTCGAAATAGCTATGAACGAAGCGCACACCAGCGCTCTTCAATCCCTTTTTCACATATCCCCTGGCCGGACCGGTAAGAACTACAAATATATCGTCATACTTACGGCTGAGTTCCCTGATAACTGCCAGCAAGATATCGGGGCCTTTAATCAGCTTTGGTTCGAGACCGTCTTCCCAACCGACACCGTCTTTCTGGAAAGAACCGATACAGAAAGAGTCTGCCGGAATTCCCAGCTTATCCCGCAGCGCGGCTTTTTCCTCATCAGCAGGGCGCCCAAACAGGTCAGTGTCCACTCCAAGCGGGATTTTCACAATCTTTGCCTCTTTGATACCCTCTTCTATCAGATTGGCTTTGGCTATTTCGCATGAAACCACAATCTTTTCTATTCGCTCCTCTGCATTCAATATCTGCTCAAACAGCCTATGAATATGGGGATTAGGATCACTACGGCTGCCGTGAAACCAGTTCATGTATATTTTGTTTGAAGGATGCAGATGGTCGATAATTCCACTTAGCCCGGTGTACCTGTTGATAAAGTGGATTATCTGGTTTTGCAGAAGATGGAGACCGTCACTGCCGTACAGCAACACCGGCTTGGTCTGGTATCTTGCTCGCACCTGCCTGGCGATATTTTCCGAAATCGCAGTAAAAACCCAATTTCCTTTATCACTAATCAGGTGCCAACGTCCAGGACGCATACGGCTGTCTATCAGGCGGTACAGTTTTTCCAGTTTATTCATCTGGCAAGAAATGATTTAATTTTCTGGAAAGGCGAGACGTGAGCGGATTTTGTGTTCTGTGCGCAAAGTTTTAAGAACAACTTCTCATACTCCACGCTTGTTTTCTCACCATCGAATGGGCATTGTAGCACCTTGGCCCTCATCTGCTCAAGCTGCCCGGAAATCGTTTGTAAGCTGGCCTCAAAGTTTCCGAGGTTGAAATCAACTCCTCCGTAAGGCGCGCAGTATTCACCCAAGGAGCCGCTGTCGAGATAGAGCACCGGCAAACCGCAACGCATGGCCTCGATATAATGATTGCCACCTGCTTCGTTGCGAGCTCCTGTTAAATACAAATGGTGTTCTTTCAGTTTTCCCGCCAGCTCAGCACCACTCATCAGCGGTATGAGTTCTGTGTTGCTGAATTGAACTCCTTTGGGCCTGTTGCCTATCAATGAAAATTCAAATCTCCCGCGATTTTCCGGATCCGCCAGCAGAAGGTCCATCCGCTCATAGATATCGAAACCCTTGAGGTAATTATTGGACCAATGATGAGTCACAATTTTTACAGGCGACCCGGGCAGCCAATCGGCCCGGCCCTGGGCGTTGAAAACTGCGTGATCCGCTCCGGAATAAATAACAGAGCATGGCTTCGCTTCATCAAATCCGTTGGAAATATAAAGCTCCCTGGAAAACCGGCTGACAAATACCGTATGGTCGGCAAGCTTGTTTATTTCCAGCACAGCCTGGTTTACTCCCGTATCCTGGGCCTTTGCCTCGTCGCATGTATTGATCCGGTGCACAACAATAGTGGAGGGATACCTGAGAAGGTATTTTTCTATCTGCCTGTCCGTAAATGAAGTTGTCCGCGAAGTCATCCTTGATGAACCGACAAGAATGATATCAAGCCCGGGTTCCAGAGTGCGGTTAACACTATCGCCCCTGCCTGTCAGATATTTTTCCAGGTTCTGGACAAACTGGTTCCCACCCCCGTATGCCCCTTCGATCCTGTTCATATTGACTGCTATTTTCAGAGACATTCCGCCAATTCCATCTGTTTATTTAAGTGCAATAAAGACAACAGACAATTAAGCAGCTGGCAATCCACCATCCTGTTCCAGGATGATCACATCGGAAATATAGGAGCGAGGTAACCGGCGGACAAGGCAAACCGAAGATTTAACAGACAATACTCAATTGAAGATTCCACGCGGAATTGTCCGCATAAAACGTAAAAGCTCCAGGGAAAAACTGAAGCTTTCGCGTTTTACTCAGGCAAACCTGGATATGAAACCGTTACGCGAGGGACTCACCCCGCCATTTCCAATTTTCTCTCTGCCCCTGAATCCGGTACAGCGGATTGATCGTTGAACGCGCTTACCAGCGAGTTACGGTAACTGTACTCGACAATATTCTCATCCAGCATGGAAGTGAATGGATTCGGCATCCGCAGGTATCGCTGCAAATCCCAAACCATCAAAGCCGCCGGCTGATCGATGCCGGTATACGCCTTTATCCCAAGCTGAGAAATATTCTGAAAGCCGAAACGGATGTATTTACGAGTCTTAGTGGGGTGTACGGCAATCACAAACCAGTTGCGCATTGGTGTATGCGCACAACAATGGGCTACCACCATCTCGTATAACCGGCGCTCCATTCCTGCCCGATGTCGTCTGTGCTTGCTGCCAATCACCAATCTCGAAAGTTCGTAAGCCTGTTTTGAGACCGGTGCCATACCATTGCTTGCAGCGGTGGCGAAACCGGGATATAGCCGACGGCAATCGTCCACTTCCAGGCGGAAGGTTTCCAAAGCCGGTAACGAGTAGCTAAGCGCGCTTAATTCGGCCGCCAACGGATCTATTCCGTATTGACCCATTACCTCGGCCACCTGCTCACAATGGGGCCCTAAGCCCATGTGCTGGATAACACGGATTGTTCCGGCTAGTTCGCTACGGTCACCGTCGTTGATAAACGCTCCGAATATAGTTGATTTAAAATCGTAGAGGTCCAGATCGAGGCCGTAGTCTGATGCCTCAATGTACCCCACCTCACGATAAACCTCGTAGCGCAACTTGAGTGCTTCCCGGAGTTCAGCGGAATTTTTCAGAGCCCGCACCTCCAGACTCTGCTCCCATGGGAAAGGGCTCTCTGTCAGTTCCTCCTTGCGTGCCAGGGCCGCATTCAGACTGATCGCCAACTCCTGAATGCCAAATGGCTTGCGAAGCTTGTCCACCACAACACCAGTCGTGCCTGAGCCGCTGTATGTATCCTCGGGGAACAAAGGCAACACAACGGACATTTCGCCCTTGAAGCCAGGCTTGCACTCTATTTCATCAATCGAAATACGCTTACCCCTGCTCAATTCGGTTGGCATCAGGCACAGTAGAGGACGCTCCAGATCCAGTGCATTTTTGAATTCATAAAATTCACTCAATGCAACTGCATTGTACCCGAGGCGTGATATGTACAACGTGAGCGCCTTCCGCAAATCCTGGTCCGGTTCCCAAAGCATTATCTTTTTCATCACTTCTCTCCTGTAATTTCGATTCAGAAAAATTATTGCTGGGGGCACTATGTTAAGAATTCGGTAAATTCGGGATATTCTTTAAAAATCGTTGCACCACAATTGCCTAGTTCCTTAATATTATATTTTCATGGCGGCATTATTTTCCCTATTGTTCGCACGATTGGTATTCATTGCATTATAACTTCGTACACCCTAAGATTGTTTCTTTATCGGCACAATGTCAAGTTTCTTAATTAGTTTCTATTCCTATTCGGTATTTTATTCATTGTTATTACCGTCCCCTATGTTATGTTTGTTGCCTTAGAGGCTTTTGTTATGCCAAAATGGCTTTGTGCCCCTCCCTTTGCAAGCGCAATTAACCTGCCACCCGCCCTACTGCTATCGCAGCTGATTCCCGGCCACTCTATTCTGAAGCAATTTCAAATCACCTTCCTTAATCTCATTCAAAAAAAACGGAGGGCCTCTTTACATCCTGAGTTATATATGTTATGTTTGATATGCTGGTGATAATAGTTCACTATGTTACACCTTGTCGATTCTGGAGATTTCTTTGCACAGCACTTTACCAGTTCCAGACCCACCGTTGACCACCGGCGACATAGCCCGCTACTGTCATACGACCATCATGCAGGTAAATCGCTGGATAAAAAACGGTGACCTCAAGGCGTTTCGTAATCCTGGTGGACAGAGCAGGATCACCCGCCAGGAATTCCGCAGTTTTCTGGAACGTAACGGTATGCCGGTGCTGGATGAGTTCTTCAGGGAAATTGAAAAAGGGAAAAGAATTCTGGTGGCCGATGATGATCAGTCGGTGGTGGATGCCATTCGCTATCTTCTGACGGCTCAGGGCGACAGTTACGAAGTGAGAGTTTCACATGACGGCTATGAGACCCTGATCGCTGCCGGTGATTTTAAGCCGGACCTGCTGATCATGGACATCCGGATGCCTAAAATAGACGGCCTGGAAGTCTGCCGCCGCCTTCGCCAGAACCAGGACTACACGCGCGGAATCAAGATTCTCGCAATCACCGGCCACTCAGAGGCCTACGATCGGGAGCTTGTGCTGCGCAATGGAGCTGATGAGTACCTGCTCAAGCCGTTCGATAAAAATTCGCTTCTGCAACTGGTTAAGAAATTGATCGGATGAATGCGAACTCTGGATATATCCTTGTGGGGGGGGCGACGACGCTGATTTCAGGCGGGCGCTTTGCACTCTAAGGTTGGAGTCGAGGAACTCAATACATTGCGAGACCATGCTGTGGAACACATTATGGTCAAGCCGGTGAACGAACTGGTCCTGATGGAGAAAATCTTTAACGCCATTCCACTTGCCGGATAATAAATGCAGTAATGCATGTAAGATACAGCGACCACTGCGAATACTGCCACACCGGGAGAGTTGGCTGACGCCGGCGCCCCGGGTTAAATAAATCGTCTGTAGCCGGACTATGATTAAGCCTTTACGGGGAGCTATCCTAAATGAACCTACCAGAATCGTACCCTGCCAGATTACTTGCGGCCATCCTGGCAGTCTGGCTGTCCCTGCCCGGAGTTTCCGTGGCCCAGGGCCTCACCGAGGAAATGATATTTCAGCCCATCGAGACTGTAATAACAGCCGGCCGCACTGAACAGCGGATCGAGCGGGCCCCGGCAACCGTCACAGTGATATCGTCCGCGGAAATCAGGGCCTCCAGAGCGATGAATATCCCTGAGTTGCTCCGCCTGGTGCCGGGCCTGGATGTAACCACTGTCAGCTCCTCCCATTTCGAGGTAAACGCCCGCGGATTGAACCAGATCCTCTCCAACAAGCTGCTGGTACTGATTGACGGGCGCTCGGCATATTTCGACTTTTTCGGTGGAGTGATCTGGCCAGCTCTGCAAATCGTACTCGACCAGATCGACAGGATCGAAGTCGTGCGCAGTCCAAGCTCCGCTCTCTACGGGGCCAACGCCTTCAGCGGTGTTATTAACATTATTACCAAGTCCCCCCGTCAAATCAACGGCACCACGCTCAGCGTCCGCGCCGGTGAACAGGCATCAATCTATACTTCGCTGGTCCACGGCAAGCGATACGGCGACACCTCAGTGCGTTTCGCCCTGGGTGGCAGGAGGATGGATAATTTCAGTGCGCCCCACCGCAAATTCGAAAACAACTTCCTGGGCAATGTTTACGTGGCACATCGTTTCGGCGCCAATCAGACACTGGCTGTTGAGGGCGGATTAATTAATGGAACGGTGACCCAGAACGTACGGCTGTCCGACAATGATTTTGACGCCACTACCAGCTATGCCAAACTGAACTACGAACACGGCAACTTCAGCCTGCAATCATTCTGGAACCACGGCAACGAAACCGGCGACCCGTTTTTTGAAGGAACCGAAAACGCGGATATCCTTTACAACACATTCGACCTCGAAGCGCAACAAACCCTTGAACTGGCAAACACACATACGCTGGTTCTGGGAAGCTCCTACCGCTATAACACTATCGAGTCCAACCTGCTTGGCCCCGAGCACCGCCAGAACCTGCTTGCAGCCTATCTTCAGGACGAATACCGCCCCATTCCGGAAGTCAGCCTGCTGGGTGGGATAAGAGTTGATCGTCACCCGCTGGTCGGTACCAATTTCAGCCCGCGCGCCAGCCTGATTTATGCTCCCACGGGCAATCATACCTTCAGGACCAGCGTGGGCCGGGCGTTCCGCAACCCCAGCTTTACAGACTCTTATTTCGCTCTGACGATACCACCTGGCGCGCCAGGTGCTCCGGAAATCACGCTTGTCGGAAAATCCGATCTGGAAAGTGAAAATATTACGACCTATGAATTCGGCTATACATATTTTCCCCGTCATTTTTTCAGGGCCGAATTTAACTTCTTCACTTACCGGTTCAGCGACTACATCGGCGTCGGCGTGCCGGATTTCAATGTTTCAACTGGACGGGTAGAGCAGTCGTTTCTTAATGCGGGCAGCGCTAAGAACCATGGCTTCGAAATATCGTTGGATGTATTACCCGCCCCCTGGATGAAGCTTTCCGCCAATTACAGCTACCAGGACCTGACAAACAATTACACCGTGCTTGGGAGCCAGCTCCCCACAAAGCACAAGGCTAATTTCAAATCATTCTTCAACTTGCCGTATAATTTATCCTGCTATGTGTCCGCCAGCAGAGTAAACAAGTCTGTTTGGGAAATCCCTACTCAACAGGGCCTATACGAAGAGGTTGTGGCGGAAGCCCATACTCGCGTGGATGCGCGGCTGGCTTGGGAAACTCCCAAGCAGAATGCCGAGTTGTTTGTGGCCGGTTACAATTTGCTTGATAATAGATACCGTGAATACCCGCGTTTGGGTGAAATTATCCGACGGCGTGCAACAACCGGTTTCCGTTTCAGCTTCTAAACTCAAAAATTATTCTTGGGATGATTGTGATTCGTTCTTTTCAAATAAATCCAGGCAGATTGCCGTTCTGGCTGACAGTTATTCTGCTCGGCACGATGCTGTCCCCAGGCCTGGCCGGACCCATACCTGCCGGTACGGTTGTCCTGGTCAGGAGCACTAATATTCCTCAATACGACATGGCCGCAAAAAGCATTGCCCAAAGACTGCGGGAGTCTGCTGACAATATTGATGTTAAGCAGATCGATTACAGGAGCAGCGGCGAGGACGAAAGATTCTGGGACGAGATCAAATCCTCTGATCCCATGCTCGTGCTTTCCATCGGCAGCCAGGCCACCCGTGGTGCTTTGCAGTACTGCACGGATCTGCCGGTTGTTTTCACCATGGTTCCCAACCAACCCGATTTATCCAGCCGCCCGCCTGCAAAACGTGACATTGGCGGCGTTACGCTTAGTATTCCGGTGGATTCTCAATTCGAATACCTCAAAAAGGCTCTTCCCGCTACCCGCAGAGTTGGCTTCATCTATTCCCCCGAAGCGGAATCCGCATTTCAGGCAGCCAGCAAAAGCGCCAAATCCCAAGGCCTTCAACTGGTAGTGGAGAAGGCAAATTCGGAACGCGATGTTCCCGATGCGGTACGTCGCATGCTCTCCGGGATCGATGTGTTCTGGATGCCACCGGACAAATTGATGTACCAGAATATGGTTTTCCGGTTTGTCGTCCTGGAATGCTTCAAGAATGGGATCCCGATTGTCTCGGTCTACCGCCGCCGTGCCGAGGAGGGCATTCCGCTGGCGATCGGCGTGGATTATGAGGATATCGGCCGTCAGACAGCGGAACTGGTGCTCAAAAGACTCGAAAACGGTAAATTCTCCAGACCGGATATTGAGCAACCGCGCAAGTTGCTGCTCTATATTAATGACGGGGTGGTTTCAAGCCTGAATATCAGGATTCCCGAAAATATGAAAAGTCGGACAGTACCTGTTAAAAGCGGGAGTTGATAATGGCCTCTCCGCACGGATCAAAAAGGTTTTCCCTGCGCCTGGGCACCAAATCGATTATTGCGGTAATAACTCTGCTGACCACTATTTCGGCGGCGCTGACGACTTTCTTTATCACCAGGCACCGTGCGGAATTAACCGAGGAACTCCGCAAAAGAGCATTCTCGCTTGCCAGTAACATGGCCTTCAACAACCAGTTTACCGCGGTGAGCGAAGATGTGATGAACATGAGGATCTCGATTTCCGGTGTCAGGCAGGAAAGCGATATCGAAGACGCATACATTCTCGATATGCGCGGAGTGATTATCGCCCACCGCGACACAGCCATTATCGGGACCAGAGTGTCATTCAATAGCAGGCTTGACAGTTTGAACTCTCCACAGTGGCTGCCTGGCGAAAGAAAAGATACCCGTCGCACCGTGGCCCTGATCGAGATCGAGCGCAGACAGTCGGAAAACAGAGAGGGCATCGCTTCCGGCTTTCTGGATTTCGGCCAGGAGGATATTTCCTCGGAACACTCGATTCGCCAGAAAGTGGGCTATGCCGTTCTAGAGGTCTCGCTCGAAAGTATGCAGGAGGCAGTGGCCTCGGGCACACGACGGGCGCTGCTGATCACCCTGATCGCAATTCTGGCCGGCGCACTGGCCACTGTTTACATGGTTCGCAAGATAGCCCTGCCGATTTACCGCCTGGCCGATGCCACCAAAGCGGTTGCGCTTGATGACCTGGATCAGGAAGTGGAGGTTACACGTAGCGACGAGATAGGGGTACTGGCCAGTTCGTTCAACCACATGACCCGTCAGCTCAGGGTCTCGCGCCAGCGTATCGAGGCCTGGAACCGTGAGTTGGAGGGCAAGGTAGCATCTCGCACCAAGGAGCTTGAGGCAAAGCACCAGGAACTTGAGATTGCCTACGATGAGCTCAAAACTCTGGACAAGGCCAAGGATGACTTTCTCTCGCTGGTCTCTCACGAGCTTCGCACTCCACTCAGCTCAGTTCTGCTGTACTCGGAAATGCTGCTGGACGGGATGGACGACTCCAAGGAAACCAGGCAGGAATTCCTCTCGATAATCGTGGACAACTGCCGCCGGCTGACCCGGCTGATCAACGATGTGCTCGATTTGTCCAAAATCGAGGCCGGCCGGATGCCGTTCAAGCTGATCGAGATTGAAATCGTCCATATCCTGGCTCAAACGGTATCAGGGCTTAAGCCCACAATCGACGCCAAAAAATTGGTTTACTCGGTGAATAATGTGGAGCAAGGCATGAAACTCTGGGGAGACCACGACAGAGTTATCCAGGTACTTACCAATATTATTTCCAATTCAGTCAAGTTTACTCCGGAGGGCGGTGCAATTTCAGTCAACCTGGGCAAACGAGGCCGGCAGGGTCTTATTTCCGTAACCGACTCGGGTAAGGGAATTAGCCACGAGGATATTCCAAAAGTTTTCGACAGGTTCAGCCATATCGAGAGTATTGAGCATCACTCGGAAGGCTCGGGCCTGGGTATGACTATCAGCAAATCGATAATCGAAAGGCTGGGCGGAGAAATCTGGATCGAGAGTGAATTGGGACAGGGAACAACCGTATTCTTCACTCTCCCCCGTACCGGCCGCATTCTGGAAAATCAAACATAGGAAGAGCAGGCAGCAAATGGAATTCGACAGGAACAAAATACTGATAGTTGAAGATGAGGCGCCGCTGAGGTTCGGCCTGGCACGCTGCATTGAAAGGGCCGGTTATCTTCCGCTTCAGGCCGCCGATGGACCCTCGGCCCTGGAGATGGTGAGTAAACACATGCCCGCCCTGTTGATCCTTGACGTTATGATGTACGGCATGAGCGGAATCGAGGTCTGCCGCAAACTAAAGCAGGACCGGCTCACATCCGGGATCAAAATCATGTTCCTCTCCGCGCGCGGACAAGTGCGCGAACAGACCGAGGGACTTGCTGCCGGAGGTGATTATTATATGACCAAGCCATTTGAATATAAAGTATTGCTGCAGGTAATCGAAGACCTGCTGGCCGAACGCAAACCGGATTGACAGACCATGGGACGCACTATGCTTGAAGTTCAGGGAAATATCAATGAGCTGCATAACCGCAGCAAGTCTCTGGTTCTGATAGTGGACGATGACAGGGCGCTACGCAAGGGAATGACCTTCCTGCTAAAAAAAGAGGGCTACCTCACTATTGAAGCCCATAACGGAATAAAAGCCCTGGAAATGGTCGCCAGTGAGGAACCGGACCTGGTGCTGCTGGATTTGATGATGCCGGAGTTGAACGGCATGCATGTCTGCCAGCGTCTCAAGCAGAACGAGGCCACAAGGCTGATTCCGATTATCATGATCACCGCGGTCAATAACCAGGACGAAAAAATCAAGGCGATCGATGCCGGGGCCGATGATTTTCTCAACAAGCCGGTCAACCTGGCCGAACTCAGAGCCCGTACTCGATCGCTGCTGAGAATGAAACACCTCAATGATCTGCTCGACAAGGCCGATACGGTTATTGCCGCGATGGCCAACGCAATCGAGGCCAAGGACAAGTATACCGAAGGACACAATGACAGGGTCAGCAAGCTGGCCGTGATGCTTGCCGAGCGGGCCGGACTCTCTATCAAGGAAATGGAACAGGTCAGGATGGGCGGGATCCTGCACGATATCGGCAAGATAGGTATCCCGGATAATGTGCTCAACAAAAACGGCCCGCTGGACGATGATGAATTCCTCATGATCACCTCCCACCCGGGCCAGGGTGAAAAAATACTCCGCCCCCTGCGTTCGCTAAAAGAAGTCGGCACTATCGTACTCCATCACCACGAGCGGTTCGACGGCAGGGGTTACCCCACGGGCCTTGCCGGCGAGGAGATACCGCTAGCCGCGCGCATTGTCGCAATAGCCGACAGTTTCGACGCCATGACCACCAACAGGCCCTACCGCGAAGCCCTGTCCCTGGGTAAGACAGTTGCCGAACTGGAACAGGGAGCAGGTGTAATCTGGGACCCCGAACTGGTAAACATGTTTATCGATGCCCTGCGCCAGCGTGGTATGTTAATTGCAACTGCATAATGCAAAGAGAGTTGAAGATTTGAGCGACCTTATCCTATGGAATTCAACAGCATCCCGCCGCCGCTCACCCACCGACGATTTTCTGGATAACGGCCTGGCTATCCTGCGCACTTATCTAGAGTCGCATGGCTTCCAGGTGGAAGTTGTCGATTGGGCCAACAGCTGCCAGTGGGATGCGATAACGCCCACCATGCTGGCCAGGTTGAATGGCTTTCTCGCCTCGCGGCTACTCGGCTCCGGCAGAAACGGACACAAAAGTAAAATTCTGGGCGCATTGTTCATGGCCAGTCAGGAACTGACTACCCGCTTTCAGCAAAGGGCCCAGCGGCGTATGATCAACCGGCTTGTTCTGCACATCCGCGACTCCGGCTGCAAGGTTGTGGGAATCAAGACCTGGTACGGAGAAACCTATCTAACCGCCAGGCATTTCGCCAGCCAGCTTCGCCAGATGGCTCCAGAGGTGCTGGTGGTTGCAGGCGGCCCCCACGCTTCCACTTACCGGGAAGCGGTTCTGGAAGACGACTCTTTTGATTTCGCGGTGGTCGGTGAGGGTGAGGACACCCTGTTGAGGATTCTACAGCGAGCAAAAGAGACCGACAAGCGCGCGGAGTTGATAGAGCTGGTTACCCGTGACGCGGAAGAGGGACTGCTGGAAAACACGATCTATCGCAGCGAAGGCGGATATAAAATTTCCAGGCGGCGCAAACTGCAGGCCAATATCAAGACTGTGCCCCGTTACGAGATGCAAGCGGGGAAAACAAACATCCATGTAATTGTGGAATCACTTGGATGCCCATGGGGCAAGTGCAGCTTCTGCACCCATTCCTGCACCTACGGCAGCTACTCGATCCGCAAAGCCCAATCGGTGGTCGATGAGTTCGAGCAGATGGTGGCCAACGGGATCGGAATTTTCCGTTACGCGGGCAGTTCCACCACCCTGGCCCACGCGCGTATGATTGCCCAGGAGCTTATAGACCGCAACCTGAAAGTTGTTTATTCGATGTTCGGCAGGGCGGAGTTCAAAGCTTCCAATCCCGAGAAATATAAGGATGTTGTCGAATCCTATCGCCTGCTTATTCGCTCCGGCTTCCGCGCTATTTTTCTGGGGGCGGAAAGCGGCGTGGACGAGATAAACGAACGGGTGATGAACAAGGGAGCTACCCGCGCCGATATTATCGCAACAGTGCGGGCTATGAAGGAGGCGTCCAGGCTCGAGGGAGTCCCGATAGATATCGGTATCTCACTGATCTATCCCACACCGACCATGGGCATTATCTCGCTTGAGAAGCTAAAGCAGGCAGATATTGCATTGGTCGAGGAATGCCGGCCCGATTCGATCCTGGTCAGCCCGCCGGCCCCGTTCCCCGGCAGCGACTGGTTTGTCAAACGCGATGAGTACGGGTTCGAGATCGACGAGAACTTTGTCCACGACATGCTGGAATACGATTACGTGCTCTACAAGCCGCTTTACATGTGGCCGGATATCGGCATGAAACTGGATGGGATGGGCATCAAGCAGATTTTCGAGCACTGCGGAAACCTTCGCTCAGAGCTGGAGCGAAGGGGCTTTGTCACCGAGGTTACCGATGTGCAGTTCCTGATGCTCCGCGCCGCCGGCTATAACGGCATCGGAGGCGTAATCAATTTCAAGGACCGTACCCAGCACTCCATCCTCTCCTGCGACTACCGCTGGATCAACCGCCTGCAGGAGCAGGTCAACCGGGCCAGCCTGGAACAGGCCAACAAAAATAAAATCGCCAAGCCCGCCGACGTTTGAAACCTCTTCCACCGGTTCCTACCAACTCCGGTCCGGGTAGAGTTGCCTGGCGCCGGGGCTGTCGTAGGTTGAGTTGGAATCCAGCTTGATCTCTCCCCCCCATTCGCCGGTTGCTGGATCAACCATTTCCACACGCACGTCGGAGAACAGCCTGTCGGCTATCCTTGTGGGCCGGGGCCTGGATGGGTCCTGGCTGCGCAGCCGGTAGTCCACCACCATGTCGAGCACACTCCAGCAGCGCTCTCCGCTGTCGGGCGGGGTTATTGACGGATTGGGGTACTCGTGGGTAAACGGCACATAGAGGCACCAGTGGGGACGGTCCCAGTTCTCTTCCTGCACCAGAATCTCACAGTTGACATCGGCGATAATAAAACTGGCCCTGGCCGCATGGTCCACGCTGGTCGCCAGCTCCTGCAGCAGCCAGCTCATCGTACCACACTGCCCCCAGCCATGCATCAGGATTCCGCGTCCCTCGGTAATCCAGGCTCCGTTGTGCGGGCCAACCGCGGCCGAGGCCCAACGATTGAGCCTGCCCAGCGCCTCCATTCTGCTACCGCTCACACTCAGGAAATGCTCGTAGATCGGCTGGGCTATCCGGCGGAAAGCCCAGACCTCCACCGGATCGTCACCGTTAACGCAGGGATGCAAATTAAGCGGCCTGTGGGCCACCACTTCGTTAACCGGCTCCACCGGCTCGGCCGGCCGCGGGAAGGATGCACCAAGCGTTTTGACAGCCATCACCGCATGCCAGCCGGAACGCATCTCGCTGGGCGATGGCAGCGGGGTGTGCTCGCTGATCCCGAACCGTCCGAAACCTCCATCAGGGTTTTGCAGCGTGGATAGCCAGGCGGTGCAGTCGCTGCGCGGGCGCTTGGCCCTGGAGGAATCAAGGTCGCTCAACGGACTACCCAGCAGTTGCAGGGCCCGCACCCCGTAGAAGGTGTCCTCCATACGCGAATAATGGTTCTGCCGCCAGCCCTGATGGTGCCCCACCTCGAATCCACCGTCGGGTTCCTGGCCGTACTCACTGAGCAGGAACCGCCGCATCCGGTCCGGCCTGCCTGGCCTGCCGCCCAGCATCTTTAATACTCGCATGGCATAGTAGCAGCCCGCCACTGAACTGAAACGCCATTCGCCGTTACTGAGCGCAAATCCCCCCCGCCCGCCTTTGGTCTCCTGCATCGAGCGCACCCACTCCAGCGTGGCGGCCGAGTCCGGAACAGCCTCACCGAGAATTTTCAGCGCTCCCACGGCCCAGAACGTTGTGTAAAGAGCCTGGGGCGCCGCCCCGAAAGCGTACTCATAGGCCGTGTAGCCGCCGTTCTCATCCTGCCTTGCGCGGATAAACTCCGCCGCACCCTTCGGGTTGCCGGGCAGAGCGCCCAGCAGTTGCAGCCCGCGCAGCGCCCAGAAAGTGGGCTCCAGGGCGCTGTTGGATCCCCAGGGCATCTGCTTGCCGTGGTAGTAACCGCTTTGCTCAATAAAACCACCGTCCGGCTGCTGACGGCTGATCAGCCAGCGGACAAGCTCATCCTTGCCCGCCAAAGATTGCAGCGCCCCCAGTTCGTCCAGCATCTCCAGCGCCATACCGGTACGTGAAGTAAAAGCGGAGTCGCCGGGAAAACAGCCGAACCCCTCGCCCTCTACCCGGCAGGCCTGCACCCAGGCCACGGTGGGATGGATAGAACCGGCTGACACTGCATCATCAACTGAGCTGTCAACCTGGACTCCGGTGCACGACAACAACAGTGCGGCGCTGAGAACACCTGCGGTGCATATCGAAGTTAACAATATACTGCGCTTAAAACCGCTCATGGCGGGAACCTCCGTTGATACTGAAATTCGGGAAAATTCAGTTGTTAACTGTTTATTGTGCGGGAAAACGTCTCGTGTTGAAAATATAATCTTTGGGCACCACATGCCAATATTTTTACTGGACTGTTTCAATTCAGCGTAATCATGGCTCTCTCATTCCATGGCCTGCCCGTGCAATAGCAATCCAAGCCATTACCTTTCTTGTTATCATCAGCTCAGGTATTTTTGACCAACCGGTCGAAAAGCCGGCAAGTAACAGCAATACTGCTCCGATTACGGCACGCGAATGTCCTTCCTAACGCCGAGTTAAATGCTTATATTGGGTGCGTTCGCTCGACAATCAGGCTGGCGGGTCAGTCAACTATTTTTCGGGGCAGCGATGAAACTTTCGGTGATCATCCCTGTATTCAACGAGATGGCGACGATCAAGCAGGTTGTCGATGAAGTCAACAGGGTTGATATTGAAAAGGAAGTTATCATTGTTGACGACGGCAGTACGGACGGCAGCAGCGAGGAAATCACGAAAATCGCAGGCAGTGTGGCCCAGGTGTATCATTCCCCGGTCAATTTCGGCAAGGGAGCGATGATCAGGGTGGGTTTGACTTACGTAACCGGTGACGTGATTGTGATCCAGGATGCCGACGGCGAACTCGATCCAAACGAGTATCATACTCTGCTGAACAGGATCGAGCAGGGAGCCGATGTGGTTTACGGCTCACGTTTCCTGGGGGACAACCCAAACATTCCACGAATTACCCGCCTGGCCAACGGCCTGTTGACCTTCCTGACCAATCTGCTGTTCCGCAGCAAACTGACCGACATGGAGACTGCTTACAAGATGTTCCGGGTGGATGTCGCCCGCAGGCTGAAGCTCAAGTGTATCGGTTTTGAGATCGAGCCGGAATTGACCGCCCAGTTTCTCAAGCTGGGTTACAAAATCGAGGAAGTGCCCATTTCGTATCGGCCACGCGGTTCCGAGGAAGGCAAGAAAATCACCTGGATGGACGGGATCAAGGCGATTTACTATCTTTTCGTCTACAGGTTCCTCCGCTGAACAATCTTCAGCCCTGAATCCTAATCGGTGTACTCAGCAATGATCCAAACCAATCAAAATCATCGTACAAAAGAAATGGCGATTATCTTTCTGACAGCGTTGGTTGTCAGGTTGTTCGCCCTTGCCGGTAATGGTTCAAGTCTGTACGGTTTACTTAGAAGTGATTCCCACCTTTATAACCAGATCGCTTCAAATTTACTGGAACAGGGTACTTTCGTTTTCGACGGGCACAGGGCGATAGTGACGCCTTTGTATCCTTTGTTCCTGGCGGGCAGTTCCCTGCTTCCTTTTGCCAACCGTCTGGCTGCGTTGTTGATTCAAGCATTCCTTGGTGGTATGACTGCCCTGCTCATATATTTAATCGCTATTGATCTATTCACCCGAAGAGCGGCTATCTTATCCGGCCTGCTCACCGCAATCTACTGGCCGTTGGTCTGCGTTTCCGTCAAATTGTTGAGCGAGGCTTTATTCATCCCCCTGCTGGCCGCCACCATACTGTTTACTGTCCGCGCCCTTAATTACAACTCCGTAAAATACTTCTCCCTCGCTGGTCTTCTTTGCGGGCTGGCCAGCCTTACTCGCCCTTTTTTGTTTTTTTTCCCGTTCCTGATGATAGCCGGAGTATTTGCATACCAAAAGTGGAAATCGGATAACACGAAACTGAGAAATCTGTCGATCCTCTTTGCATTACATATTTGTGTAATGATGCCATGGGCGCTCAGAAATCAAGTCGTGCTCGGTGCTCCTGTGTTCACCAGTACGAATTCCGGGATGGTGCTTGCCTCAAGCGTTATGCCTAAAGAGGGAAACATATATGGATTCAACATAAACTCGGAGCATCTCCCTCAGGACAAGCGATATATACTGGATCTGCCGGAACTGGAGCGCGACAGCGAATTAAAGCGTTTCGCGGTCGGACATATCCTGCAGCATCCGCAAGAAATCCCCAGACAGTTAATCCTGAAAGTTCTATATTTTGTTTCCCCGTTCGACTGGGAGATATTAGGCCACACTGACGGAGTGTTCAACGCCTGGTTTTTCTTGACACTTATTCTTGCAGTCTGGGGGATGATTGCGTGGAAGACGAATAATAAACGGCTGGTTGTTTTACTGCTACTTGGATATTCTTTCGCCATGAGCATGATGACATACGCTTCACCAAGGCTCAGACTACCTGCTGAACTTGTTTTAATCCTTTATGCCGGGGCGGGCTGGGTCCACCTGGAGGCCAGGACATCCTCCAAAGCCCGTTACCTTGTTACCGGGCTGGCTATCCTGTTATCCACCGCCGGCTATTTTTATTCTTCTCCTTTAAAAGTTTTCTGCCGCGAGTTATTAGTCTGGATTGGTGTCTGGTGAACGCTCCGAGTATGCTGCGGCAATCTACAACAAACACTTCTCTTCCGGACGTTGAGACCTTGCAACAATTAGCGCAACAACTGTTCGCGGCAACATTTTTCAGCTAATGACCGGGGTGGCTGCAAAATCAACCAGCGGCTGCCAAAAAAAATATCAAACATACTACTTGACCATCCGGCAAGGCTGGGTTATACTTTCTAACACAATCTGGAATATAAAGATACAGAGATAGCTAATCCGCCGTTCTATTGCCGTTCTCAACCAACTCACCATTATCCGGGGAGTAGTATCGATGACTAAGGCTGACATCGTTGAGTTGATCGCCGAAAAAACGGGATTCACAGTTAAAGATGTCAAAATCGTGGTGGAGCAATGCCTTACGGAAATCAAGGACTGCCTGTCTGAAGGCAATCACCTGGAAATCCGCGGTTTCGGTACGTTTAAAGTAAAAAACCACAAAGCCCGCAAGGCACGCAACCCTAAAACCAATGAAGAAGTTATGGTACCTGCCCGGAAAAAGGCAGTCTTCAAGGTTTCCAGGGAGTTGAACAACATATTGAATTAGGCGGACAGCTGTTCACCTGCTAGACAGTAGTAGCCATCACCCGGATAAAAGAGCCGTTTCCCCGTACGGGGAAACGGCTCTTTCTATTGAGACCAGTTATCCTGGCATTATTTTGTCAGTTCCGCCGCAACCGCCTGGCGAAGTTCACTAATCCTGCCCACGCTCAAATTGTTGAATGTCAACGTTACCGCCCCCGGATCATCCGCCCAGGCCGCCAGAGCCCGGCGTACGCGTGAGCGGCTCCAGCCCTTGCTGGCAGAGAGCAGCATCAGGTATTCCACATCCTGCTGAGCACGCCTGATCCCTTTGAGCCGCACACCGGCAATCGGCCCGTCGTAATTCCGCCCGCTCCTGGCGTAATCCGTACCTGGGTAGAAAACAGCCAGGTCGCTGGGCTGGAACCAGCCCTCGCCCCTCAGGCTGTCCCAGTAGGGCAGGTCGCCCGCGCTGCCAATAGACCAGAAAGTGAAAAAGCTGCTCTGCAATTCAGCCAGCCGTCCGGCCACTTTAGGACCGCCGCCGTAGTGCCAGTACATTTCTCCCGGTATCTTTGCCATCCGGTAGCTGGCCGTGGTGGCGTAGTCACGAAGGCCGCTGCTGTTCCACATGTTGCAGATCCCGTCCCACAGGCCGCGGGTCATCTCCGGCTGACTCACATCGGTACGGAAATGAGCTTTAACCGCCGTGGTATCCGCCTGCAACCAACCGTCGCGGACCAGCTTAATATAGAAGTTGTTGGCCTCGTAATCGTCGTAATCCACCGGCTCATCCAGCAGCCAGAACGAACTGCCCCGGCCCTCGTTGGGCATCCCGAAGAAATTGGTCTTGAAATAGTACTTGTTGTTGAAATAGAACTGAAAATTTGTACCGCTGTATCCCTTGCGCTTAAAGTGCTCGAAAAACTGACGGCTGAGCGAAGTTATCCCCTGCTTGTATTCGCTGCTGAACGCCTCCTCCAGCGAACGGGAGCTTTTGGCCCATTCGGTGAACTCATCGCGGTTGCTGATCTCCGCGAAATCCGCATAATAAGGTTTCAGCGGCAACGGCCAGTTCTCGTGAAACGCCAGATATATCTGCTCCAGGGGCACACCCTCTCCGGGGCCGTGGTAGCCCTGCTGGGGGGTAAACGCCCGGCCTGTGAGCAGGTCGCCGTAGCGCTTGTCCCACTCCTTCCAGGAGTCAACTTTGATATCCGCGCCCTTGCCCTTCAGTGTGGGCGCCGAGCCCTCCGGTACATTTCCCGACTGGCTGTAGGGCAGAAGATTCAGCGTGCTGCGGTGCTTATGAGCCATCTGGTAGGTGCGGCGCTCTATCCTCAGCAGCCGCTCACGGTCCTTGCCCACCTGCTCGCCGAACAGACTCTGGATACCGTAGGCGTAACCGTTAAGCTCCAGTGTCCAGCTTACTTTCTCCGGCAGCTCGATAGGCAATACTTCCAGTTCAATAGCCAGCTCGGCGGGCTCCTCCAGCTCATCGGCGCTCACGGAAACCGTGCCCCGGTAGGTGCCTGACCTGGCCCTGTTGGGCACGAACAGATCAACCCAGACCGACTGATTGCGCTGGAACTCGCCCATGTTGTCACCTGTGGGCAGGTTGAACGTGGGGCTGAACGGCTCAGCCAACGGCAGGCAGGCATCGGCGTGCCAGGCTGCCTGATGATCCTTCTGCTCCACCAGCTCCCACGGGCCGGTCAGTTCCTCGGGCCGGGGTTCCACATCCATGTACCACAGGCGGAAAGTCTCTATATTAGGTACGGCGCTGATTTTGCCCCGTTTTCCAGTCAGGTCGCTGACCTGGACCGAGACATTGCTCAGCTTGCTCGCGCCCAGCCGCTCCAGGACAACCTGGAACGCTGTCACTTCGCCACGGGCCGAAGTGATGCGGACAGTTCTATCGCGCGAGGACCAGACCGCATTGCGGAAACGCTCTCCCCCGGCGGGACGGTAATTGGTACCGTCGGTAAGTACGCCACCATTGACGGGGTCAATCTTGGTCATATCCGAGCAGGCCCACAGGCGCAGCACTCCGCCGAACGTTACCTCATCGCTGCCAATCGGCCCCTGGTCCCGGCGCGGCACCGTTAACTTCACTTCAGGCATGTCGGGCATCGTAACCCTGATCACGCCGGGTTCGCCACGGTTACCGGCCTCATCGACAGCGCGAAGATAGATATACCACGTTCCGGGTTTCAGGCTGGCCAGATGAAGTTTCTGTGTCTCTCCGGCCGCCACCGGCCGGGGCATTTCCCAGAGCGGCAGGGCATCCGCCGCATCCCAGCCGTTGTCATTCACACTCAAACGGCCCTCGTAGCCCAGCAGCCTGCCTCCGGCGGCGCCGTCATCACCGGGAGCGCTGAACGAGAGCAGCGCCATCCGGCTGAAGGGATCAACGCTCTCCAGTGTGATAGCTTCAATAGCCGACGGGGCCCTGCTGTCTTCGGCAACCGCCTCCACTTCAAGGTAGGGCCGCAGCGATGGGTCCTGAATCTCGCTTGCGTACAGGTAGATATCCTCGGCCAGGTTATAGCGGTAAGGCTTGCCATCACCTTTAAGGCTCAACCCCTCGGCCACCTGCCCCTTGTCGTCAGTGAGCACCAGCCCGTCAGAGATTCCAACCGCCATCGCCGCCACCAGCTCCGGATCAACAGGCAGGCGCACATGCAGGGTACCGTCATCCAGCCGTGTCTTTACCAGCTCGTCCGGCCCGGCATGGGAATAGATCAGATCAGGGTGCGCCCAGGCAACACTGAACACACCGCTGCCGGGCCATGCCCATTCTTTTACCGCTCCAAGCCCGGTACCACCACCGGGCCCGTCCGCTGCCGCCCAGGATGCTCCGCCCTTGCCTGTCTGGCCGTTAAGCCCGCCGCCTTCCTCCCAGCGCGAGAGCACCGAGCAGAGACCAATTGCGTAAAGTTCACCACGGGCCAGGAAAATATTCAGCCAGGCCTTACCCGGGCTGAGGCCCTCGAGGGGCGACATATCGAACCTGGCGATATAAGCCTTGGCCTCGAACCCTTGCCAGTTCTGGTTCTGGCGCACGGGAACGCTTACCGACTGGCCCCAGTTGTCGTTGTAATGGCCGCGCTGATTGGTAACCATCGCATCATCAACCACCTCCAGCCGAACGGTGGTGGCCGGGAGCATGGAAGGGACAAGAGTGAAAAACAACAAATAGACGGCAATACGCATCGTACTCTCCTAATTTTCAATACAGGCTTGAGCAAATGAACTACTCCGCAGCAGAGCTGCGAGGTATCTGAAAAATCCCCCTCAATCCCCCTTTCAAAAGGGGGAGGCAACTTCCCCCCCCCTTACCAAAGGGAGGCCAGGGGGGATTTATATTTCTCATCTTTCAGATGCAACAGCTTACCCCGCAGCAGAGTTGCGATGAATTCTTTCGATTAAATTAACATTTATTGGTCAATATCCCTTTCCAGTTCAGAGAGCAGCAGGCTGTTAACCCGCTCGGCGAATGACGCGGGATCGGGCAGACGGCTGCCCTCGGCTATAACCGCCTGCTCGTAAAGCAGCCTGGTCCAGTCAGCCAGCCGCTCACGGCCGGAGCCGTCCTCGAACAGTGAGCGCATCTTTTCAACCACGGGATGTTTAGGGTTAAGCTCCAGAATTCTGCCGCTCGCGGGCACTTGATCCTCATCCCGGCCCATGCGGCGCATCATCCGCTCCATCTGCGGACCCATTGCGTTCTCCCCGGCCACCAGGCAACTGGCGCTGCCAGTCAGACGGCTGGACAAACGGACCGACTCCACCTCCGGCAGCTTGTCGCCGAGAAATTCGAGAAAGCCCTCAAACTCCTTTTTATCCTGCTCCTGCTCTTTCTCTTGCTTACCCTCGATATTCTCCAGCTCACCACGGTCGACAGCCCGGAACTTGAGGCCCTTGTATTCGTTCAGGTGCCCGGCCACGAACTCATCGACCGGGTCAGTGAAAAACAACACCTCGCGCCCGGCCTCTTTAAGCGATTCGAGATACGGGCTGGCCGCCAGTTCCGCCGCGTTATCGCCCAGCAGGTAGTAGAGTTCTGTCTGCCCCTCGGCGGCGGCTTCCACGTACTCATCGAGCGAAACGTACTTGCCCGCTCCCCCGCGGCTCGACTCGAACATCAGCAGGCCTGCAATTTTCTCCCGGTTACCGAAATCAGAAGAAACTCCCTCCTTGAGGATCGGGCCGAAATGGCGGATGAACTCCACGTAGCGCTCGCGGTCCTCTTTTTTCAACTCTTCCAGCGAACCGAGCAACTTGCCTGTCAGCCCCCGGTTGATTTTATCCACCACCGCGTTCTGCTGCAACATCTCGCGGCTTACATTGAGCGGAAGGTCGGAGGAATCCACCACTCCACGCACAAATCGAAGGTAGGAGGGCAGCAGCTTGTCGAAATCCTCGGTGATGAATACGCGCTTAACGTACAGTTGCAGCCCACTGCTCTTTTGTGACCAGAACATGTCCATCGGAACATGCGGGGGCACGAACAGGATAGCCCTGTACTCCAGCAGGCCCTCGGCGGCAAAATGGATAATCCGCGCCGGGTCATCGGTGTCGCGCGAGAGGTGTTTGTAGAATTCCGTGTACTCCTCTTCGCTCACCTCGCTCTGGGGCCGGAGCCAGATTGCCTTGCGGCTGTTGAGTTCTTTATCCCCGTCCTTGCCTCCTGTTAGCACAATCGGGTGCTCGATAAAGTCGCTGAACTTGCGCACCAGTTCCTCGATCCGCCAGCTCTGAAGGAATCCTTTCTCTTCATCGGACAGTTCCAGCACCACCTGTGTGCCCCGGCTGCCGCGGTCTCCCTTGCCCACGCTGAACTCGCCATCACCGCTGCTTGTCCACTCCACCGGTTCGCTGTCCGGCTCCGCCGACAAAGATTTGACAGTCACTTTGGCGGCCACCATGAACGCGCTGTAGAACCCCACCCCGAACTGACCGATCAACTCGGGATAGTCCTTGCTTTCAGATTCTTTAAGCTTGTCCAGAAACTCGCGCGTGCCGCTACGGGCCAGGGTACCCAGGTTGGCCACTATCTCCTGGCGGGTCATCCCGATCCCGTTGTCCTCCACCGTAAGAATCCCGGCCTCTTCATCGGCTGTGATCACGATCCGGTATTCTTCCTCGCCCTGGGCTAAATCGGAGTCGGTAAGAGTTCTGAAGCGATGGCTGTCGATAGCGTCGCTGGCATTGCTGATCAACTCCCGGAGAAAAACCTCTTTATGGGAATAGAGCGAATGGATAATGATGTCCATCATCTGTTTCAACTCGGCTTTGAACTTGATCTTCCGAGGCATTGTTACCTTCCTTCCTCAAGCTGTGTGTATATGGGTTATCAAATTACAGAGCTATTTAGCCATAAGCCTGTATAATTTAAGAGTCAGAAATATATAATATTCTCTCCGGTAGTAAATACTTACCATGCCCTGGGGAAACTTGACAGGCTTCCTGTTTTTTTAGCGGAATAATAATAGCTATCAAACTCACTATTATTTTAAGTAGTCCCGTTGAAGCCATTTAAGGATATTGAAGGAGCCGGACGATGCAAATAAGACATCTGCTTGCCGTACAGTTGGTTCTCGTTGCAGCACTGGCGCCGTCGCTCAGTGCGGACGATGCCGTCCTGGACAGCCTTTACTCCGGGTACGCATCCGCGCTCGAAAGATTTGTCGGCAGCAGCGGGATGGTGGATTACCGGGCGCTAAAAGCAAACCGCGGCGGGCTGGACTCTTTTGTCGAAAATTTGAGCGGTTCGGACCGGGAACTGCAAAAAAACTGGAGCGAGCAGGAGCGGATTGCATTCTGGATCAACGCCTACAACGCGCTCACCCTTAAAGCGATTATCGACAACTACCCGATAAAGTCAGGGTTCCTGGCCTCGCTGATTTACCCCGGCAACAGTATCCGCCAGATCGACGGGGTATGGGACAAGCTGGAGTTCTCCGTGCTGGGAGAGCCACACACACTGAACCGGATCGAGCACGAGATTTTACGCGTTCAGTTCAACGAGTCCCGGATTCACATGGCGCTGGTCTGCGCGGCAATGGGCTGCCCGCAACTTCGTAACGAACCCTATGACGGTTCCCGGCTGGACTCTCAACTGGAAAGCCAGACTCTCAAATTCCTGGCCGACCCGGATAAATTCCGGATCGACCGCGACAAGGGAAAGGTCTATCTCTCATCGATTTTCGATTGGTTCGGCAAGGATTTCGTGGCCGCATTCGCGGAGATCGGGCCGGTGAATGATTTTGACCCACCCCGCAACGCTGTACTGAATTTCATTGCGGGCCACCTGGACACGGATCGCCGAGACTACCTTGCACAGAGCAATTACAAGCTTGAATTCGTCAAGTACGACTGGTCGTTGAATGAACTCAGCCAGTAGTTTTCTCGTATCTGATTGCTGTTTTTGATCTTCTTCGCTTTGCCCCTTGCCCCAGCGACATCCGTATTCATTGCCCGGCCTAATCTGAATCATCATATTAGGGCAAAGATACAACTCCATATATCTCTTACCAAATCACCACAGGGAGCAACGACCGATGAGATTTTCCCGTATGCCGTTTATATCCGCCCTTATCCTGCTGCTGGCACTGTCAAGTTCCGCCCTGGCGATTGAGATGGTGCTCACCGCCCGGGAGGACGCCGGCTACGCCCGCAGGGCAGAGCCGGTGACAGCGGGGGTTATCCTGCCGCGAGGGGCGGTTAAAAATCCTGGGACGCTGACTATTACCGCTCCCGATGGCAAGGTTGTGCCAGCTCAGTTCGAGACCACCTCCAGTTGGCCCGACGGCTCGATAAAATGGCTGCTGGTTGATTTTAAGGCAAACTGCGCCCCGCGTGGAAAAGCCGCCTACCGGCTTTCCGACCACGGCGCCAGCAGCGCACCAACTACCGCGCTCAAAGTTGACAGTGACGACAGTGGTGTTACTATCACCACCGGCCCCATGCGCTGCCGTCTGGACCGCCAGGGTTTTGACCTGTTCAGCGAGGTCTACCTGGATCACGACAGCAGCGGCACTTTCGAGGACAGTGAGAAAATCAGCCGGGCCGAGCGCTTGAACTCCGTGCTCCTGACAGATAGTCAGGGACGCGAGTACTCAAGCCGCTGGGGCACGATAAAAAACTTCGAGGTGGAGGCCTCCGGCCCGGTACGGGCCACCGTGGCGGTTAAGGGTAAGTTGGCGGATATCGATGGTGACAGTGAGCTGGAGTACACCGCCAGACTCCATTTCTATGCGGGAACTGGGATGGTCCGCGTACACTTTACGCTGGCCAACCGTAATCCCACCAAAGTCTTTCGCGATGAGGACGGCGACTCCCACTGGCTTATGGGCCAGCCCGGCAGCGTGTTTTTCGAGGATTTTTCACTGTCCACAAATCTTGGATTCGATGGACCTGTTGTGATGTCTGTCGGCGATGGGAAGCGGGACATACTGGACAGGGTAGTGCTGACCGGTGAGGGAGGAATCTACCAGGAATCCTCGGGCGGTGACAACTGGTTCGGCAGTGTTCACATGAACCACAAGCTTGAAATTCCCATGCGTTTCCGGGGCGCAAAAGCGTTCCTCGGCGATGTGGAACCCTACCAGGTTGACCGTCCCGACGCCTGGCTGCACGTGGCTGACCGCAAGTTCGGCCTGGCAGTGGCAGTGCGCTGGTTCTGGCAGAATTTCCCCAAGGCGCTCAGCGCCACACCCGATGGCCAGGTGCGTGTGGGCCTGTTCCCCGATGAGTGGCCGGACAGCCACGAGTTGCAGGGTGGTGAGATAAAAACCCACGAGCTGGCGTTTTATTTCCATACCGGCCCCCAGGGCAGCAGTGTGGGAGAGAACCGGGTGGCCACCGTGATGGGCGCGTTCCACTACCCGCTGATAGTGCGCGGCCCGGCCGAGAGCTACATCTCCAGCGGCTTTTTCGATGACGTTGTGGCCTACGACCCGCGCGCTTTCCCGACCTACGAAAACCTGATGCAGGGCGGTATTGCGGGCAAACCGCGCAACATCCCGACTGATATAGACATCCACGACGAGTACGGCTGGCGCAACTGGGGAGATACCCCGGCGCGCAACGAGTTCGACGAGACCGGCGGGCCACACACGGGCCGTCAGGCCGTATCCCATTTCAACCACGAGTACGACCACGGTTACGCCATGCTGCTGCACGGCATTCGCACCACGGACAGAAGCCCGGAACTGGGAACAAGTTGGTGGCGCATGGCCGAGCCGGCTCTTTGGCACGAGGCGGATATCGATATCTACCACAGCCAGGATACCAACGGCAAAGGAGCGTTCAGCGGCGGCAAGTTCGCCCACACCAGCCACGGGGTCGATGTGATCAACGCCAGCCACAGAGGCAGCCCGCGCGTTACATGGTGGGGATCGCTCAACTGGCGCTGGGGACGGGGCCAGAGTCCGGAGAGCGGGCATTTCAACAACCGGGGGCAGATGGCGCTTTATTACCTGACAGGTAACCGCACCGTGCTGGAAAGCGCTCTTGAGTTGACCGAGCTGGTTTACTACAAGATCAGCAACGATGTGTTCGCCCAGATCGACAGGACCAGCCGCGATGCCGGCAATAACCTTCAGGCCCTCACCGATGCCTACCTGCTGACCTGGGACGAGAAATATGTGGCGGTTGCCGAGAAAATTCTGGAATCCACCGCCCCGGATAAACAATGGTACATGAGCAAAGAGGGCCGCGCGGCCACCCCGGACCAGGATGTGGGCGGCTACTGGCAGCCCGCTATCTGTATCAACGCCGTGGGGCGCTGGACGGATGTAATGGAAGAGAAAACCGGCAAGCCCTACACCAGGGGCCGCGATTACCTGGTAAAATACGCGGATTTCGCTTCTCGTTTCATGGCCGCCGGACCCGCCAACGGGTTCTGGTCAAGCTGGAAACCCAACGGAGAGAAGAGCGGCAACCTGGGTCCCTGGACCTACCGGGTTGTGGATGTGCTGATGTACGGCCACAAGTACTCCGCTGACCCGGCCATTCGCTCACGCTGCCTTAAAGCCGCCCGCGAGGCCATGCAGTTCATGCGTAATAATTACGCCTCAAGGAACTACAGTGACAGCAAATGGCACACGATTGTGGCCGGGGGCGGACACGAGTACACGTATTACAAAAAGCACGGCAGTTGGAAAAAGTAATTTTGTAATTTTGCAGTTTTGCATAGAGGGCTACAAGCGAAAGGGGACGGCAAGAGCCGTCCCCTTTTTATATTTAAGCAAAACGAACTACCCTGCGGCAGAGCTGCGAGGTAGCTGCCAAATCCCCCTCAATCCCCCTTTGGCAAAGGGGGACCAGGGGGGATTTGGCAGTACCACCAGAATGTGCTTAAAACCACGTAGGGGCACAGCATGCTGTGCCCATGATAACAACCCCCGTCCCGATTTCATCGTGGACACCCCCTTTTCCAGGGGGGAATTTTACCTCTCATCCTTTTCCACGGCTATGTTCCCCCCCTTTTCCAAAGGGGGGCCAGGGGGGATTTGGCAGTACCACCAGAATGTGCTTAAAACCACGTAGGGGCACAGCATGCTGTGCCCATGATAACAACCCCCGTCCCGATTTCATCGTGGACACCCCCTTTTCTAAGGGGGATTTTTACCTCTCATCCTTTTCCACGGCTATGTTCCCCCCCTTTTCCAAAGGGGGGCCAGGGGGGATTTAAGCTTCTCATCCTGCAAAAGCAACAGCTTACCCCACAGCAAGCCGTGAGGAATTCTTTTCGATTAACTGCACACTATTGGCAGCTTGCCACTCTGTCAACTGGCAACCGATACGGTCTGGTCGCTTTCGATCAGGCCGTCCATCAGGCGCACAATCCGGCTGGCTCTCTCAGCGATATACTCCTCGTGGGTCACCAGGATTATCGTGTTGCCCTGCTCGTGAAGGCGCGAGAGTACTTTCATGATCTCCCTGCCGGTTTTGGAGTCCAGGTTACCGGTGGGCTCATCGGCCAGGATAATCGACGGGTTATTGACCAGCGCCCGGGCAATCGCCACCCGCTGGCGCTGACCGCCGGAGAGTTCATTGGGACGGTGGTCCATCCTGTCGGCCAGGCCCACCTGC
>SDBV01001970.1_pt1 | contig 30733 bp, 41 predicted proteins | sample 2277081 | NCBI WGS metagenome assembly SDBV01 (sample SAMN10402039, study PRJNA504765) | marine sediment metagenome | isolation source: marine sediment core GS10_PC15, 223 cmbsf | place: Arctic Ocean: Southern Knipovich Ridge | collected 2010 | reverse complement strand
GAGAAATATCCAAGGGAAATCTATCATCACATTCACAAAGAGATTGCACAGGAATATTAAAAGCGTTTACATAATTTCCTTTATGTATCTTACATAATGTAATTTATGTGTAGTTTATGCAAATTTATAATCTATAAATCTTTCACTTTATTCAGGATTATTCAAATACTCTTATAATTAGATAGAAATGATAAGAATAAACAAACATTTATAAATAAAGATATATTAAACAAAAAATGGTTGATTCAGATAAATTATTCAAAAAATTTGCTAAGGATAAAAAGCTGCAGAAACTTGGAAACTCACTAGTTCTTATCATTCCTAAAACATGGATTAAAGCATTGAATTGGAATCAAAAAACTCCCTTAACTATGGCCCTGCATCCTGAAGACAGAAAAATAATTATCTCTGAAAAAAAAGGAGAAGAAATTAGTATTCAGATGGAGGATGATGATGGTGAAGAAATTAGTGAATCTATCCCAAGCTGAGATTGATTATGTTCAAGCGATTGCAAAAACAATTGGTGACCCGAGAGCAGTCACAGGCAATTTCAGTAAAGCCTTAAGAAAAATAATTGATGATCATAAAAATGGAAAAATAATAGTTCCAATAAACCCAACTAATTAGTGGTTAGAATGTTAAAAATGGCAAGTCAAGTTGAAGAAGAAAGAAAACGATGGGAAAGAAAACACAGGCATAAGCCTGTTGTCGCAGAAAAAGTAAAAAGGAAAGAAGAAAAACAACAAATGGATGGAAGCAAAAAAATATTCATGGGAGATATTTACTGATGAAACTTAAAACTTATAATGATTTATTTGATGACTCTGGGGATAGTCACGGATGTGGGATGGTTGATTTTGAAAGAGTAAAGAATTTAAGAAAAGAAGCAATTAAGTGGGTTAAGGAATTGAAAGATGGCATGCCAAAGGAAGCTCACATTGATGTTGGAAGAAGAAGCCAAAAGTTTACTTATTGTATGTGTTTAGGCAAAATCAGATGGATAATGCATTTCTTCAACATAACTGAGGAGGATTTAAAATAATGGGAGTAGTAGACGAGATAAAATTTAAGATTACAGGCCAAGTAGATGGAGATATGGTTGATAATGTAAGAAAAATTAAAGCAGAATTAGAAGTTGTTTGTGCAAAGTGGGATTTGGATTTGTCTGAATTTTACGAAAAGGAGGATTTGAAATGAAATTAAAAACTTTGAAGGATTTTGAAGGTTGTAAAAAAGAAGATTTTTATTGGGCTTGTGAACAATCAGGAGGCTCATTTAAACCTGAAGGAGAATATATCTCAAAAGAAGATTTAAAACAAGAAGCAATTAAGTGGGTTTTAGATATCCGAAATTCAATACCATCAACTTCTTCAAAGAAAGAAGATATCAGATGTTTTTCTGAGTCGTGGATTAAACATTTCTTCAACATCACAGAGGAAAATTTGATGACTAATGAAGAAATAAATAATAGAGAGAATGGAGAATGACAGAAGATAAATATTCACACATTAGAACTGCAATTGAATTTTGTAATTTGATTAGAAGTACCCTGGGTCCAAGAGGAATGAACAAGATGGTTATATCTGAAAGTGGAAATATACTTTCAAATGATGGTGCTACAATTGTCAGTAAAATTAAAGGGGGAATTCCTATTGTTGAATTAATTAAGTCACTTGCTAAATCTCAGGAAGAAGCAATCGGCGATGGAACAACAACAGCGGTTTTACTTGCCGGCCAGTTATTGAGTAATGCTTTATCTCTCCTGGAGAAAGGACTTCATCCTACAATTATAATCAACGGATATAATTTGGCAAAGGTTGAAAGTTTGAGAGGATTAAGTGAATTACACTTTACTGCAGAAAAGGAAAAAATTATCAAGACTTGTTTTGGAACAAAAATAACAAAAGATATTTCAGATAAATTAACTGAATTACTTCTCTCCGTGAAAGATATAGATAATTTGAAAATCTTTAAAAAAAATAATGCCAATCCTCTTGATTCAAAAATATTCCACGGATGCGTGTTTGAAGGATTTACAATTAATGAACGTATGAAAAGCAATACTACTGGGAAAATTGCAGTTCTTGATTTCCCGGTAAATATGAAATTTGATCGTTTTAATGTAACCAAGGCAAGTGAATTGGAGAAGGCAACAACATTCGATACAGATTACAAACAAAAGATAGTTGATAAATTAAAAGAATTAAATGTTGAGTGTGTTTTTTATACTGACACAACTCCTGAATTTGAAACATGTTTAACTGATAAAGGGATCACGGGAATTGTAGTTTTTGCGAGAGAAAATGTTGATGGAATTTGCAAATCCACTAAGGCAGTTGCAGTTAGTTCTCTTGATCAATTAAACGAAAGTCATTTGGGTTCTGGTATTGTTCAATATTTAAAAGAGCCTCCAAAAGGAATGATTTATGTCGATGGAGATATGGAAACAATGCTATTGAAAGGAAACACAAGTCAGGTTCTTGATGAGATGTTGAGGGCAATCCAGGATGCAGTAAGTCTTCTTAAAAACGATTTGGAATGTGTAGTTGGCGCAGGTGCAATCGAATTGGAAATATCTAAAGGATTGCGTGAATTTTCAAAACAGGTTGGTGGAAAAGAACAATTAGCAATTGATAAATTTGTTGAAGCGTTGGAATCAATTCCAATAATTCTTGCAGAAAATTGCGGATTGGATGCGATTGAAATTTTAACACTTTTAAAAAATCTTCATCTTACAAATTCAGATATTGGAGTTGATTCAGTTCTTGGTGTTTCTGATGCGAGAGCAAGAGAAATATTTGAACCGGTATTAATTAAAATTCATGCAATCAATTCAGCAACTAACATCGCAAATCTCATACTTAAATTAGACGGAATTTATCAAGGATGAATAATGGCAAGTAGGATTACACATAAAAGAATAGACAAGTACATATTAATCAAAACTTTTAAGAGATTTAAAAGGCAACCCAAAAAGGTTTTTCTTGTAACAGATTTTACAAAAGCACATCAAAATATATTCAGAAGCCAATGTTTGTATACACTTATTGTGTTAGGATTAATAGAACAAGTTCCGGCTACATATAAATGTGGACCAAAATATAAAATACGAAGAGAAGTTAAAGGATATAAATTAAAATGAAGAGAGCACTTATAACTGGAATTTCAGGGCAAGATGGAAGTTATCTTTCTGAATTATTATTTTCTAAAGGATATGAAGTTTTTGGTTTGGAAAGAAGAGTTGCAATGGAAGATCAAAAACTCAGACATAGAAAAGAAACTACAGGAACAATTATTCCATGTGATATCACAAATTATGCAAGTGTCTTTAATGCAATACAAAAAGTTAAACCAGATGAAATTTATCATTTGGCATCTCAATCAGATGTCGGATATTCTTTTAAAGACCCTTTCCAAACATTTGATACAAATATTAATGGAACATTAAATATCCTGGAATCGATGAGGGAGATAGTTCCAAAAAGTAAAATGTATTTTGCAGGTTCATCTGAAATGTTTGGAGATGTTTTAGAAACACCACAAACAGAAAACACTCCATTCAATCCAAGAAGTCCATACGGCGTTTCAAAGGTTGCAGGATTTCAGTTATGTAATAATTATAGAGTAGCATACGATATGTTTATTTGTTCCGGCATTTTATTTAATCACGAAAGTCCAAGACGTGGAAAAGAATTTGTAACGAGAAAAATAACTTCCACGATAAGAGATATCATGGATGGAAAAACCGACAAATTAAGATTGGGAAATATAGAAACAAAAAGAGATTGGGGATTTTCTGGAGATTATGTTGAAGTGATGTGGAGAATGCTGCAACAAAAAATTCCTGAAGATTTTGTAATTGCAACTAATGAAACACATACCATTAAAGAATTTGTTTATGAAGCATTCAAAGTTGCTAATGAAATGTTAGTAAGAGAGGGAAAGATGGGAGATGAACTTGGATTTATTCCAAGGGATTATATTGAATTAGATAAAAATATGATTAGGCCATCTGAAGTTAAATTACTAAAAGGAGATTATTCTAAAGCGAAAAAGATTTTAGGTTGGGAACCAAAAATAAAATTTAAAGATTTAGTAAGACTGATGATGGAGAGTGAATGATAGACCCAAGACTTACTTATGTAATGAGGGGAGGAACTAATTCAAATTCTAAAATAGAAGAAGTTGAAAAACTAATTGAAGAAATCGCATTGAATTCTTATTTTACATCTATTCATTATCAGAAGAAAGGATTGAAATGGACTTACAATTGGATTTATTATAATCATATTTATTCCACAAGAGATCCTGAAATATTAAAATTCCTTTACGAGAACAGACCACTTCCTTCTTTTATAGAAGTGGAAACTTCTACTCACTGCAATTTGAAATGCACGATGTGCGAACATACTTATTGGAATGAAGAAAATCAAAACATGACTTATGAACAATTTGTCCATATACTTAATCAATTCCCAAGATTAAAATGGGTTGGATTGACAGGAATTGGAGAAAGTTATTTGAATCCAGATTTTGAGAAAATGCTAACAGAAGCAAAGAGGAGAGGATTGTTTATTGAGAACTTCGATAATTTCACATTGCTTGATGAAGAACATGCCAGAAAACTTGTTGAATTGAAAGTGGATAAACTTTATGTTTCTCTTGATGCTGCAACAAAAGAAACTTATGAAAAAATAAGAGTCGGTGCAAAATGGGAAACTGTAATTGAAAACATAAAAACATTAAACAGAATTAAAAAAGAAAATAATTCTTATGAACCTGAACTTTGGTTTCACTTTATAGTGTCTAAAGATAACAAAAGTGAGATGATTCCTTATCTTGAAATGATTAATGAATTGGGAATCGATTGCAAACAAGTTCAATTTACAATTCTTCTTCATGCTTACAAAGAAATAAAAGATAAATTTATTGATGTAACTTCTGGGGAAAAAGAGGAGATAATTGCAAAAGGAAATGAACTTGGAATAAATGTAATTTTTAACATGAACACACAGGAATGCCTGGCTTCAAAATCTACTTGTGCACTTTGGATGATGCCTTTTATTTTTGTTGATGGAACTGTTATAACTTGTTGTTCTATGAATGAACAAAATGATCGTGCTTGGCAAAAATCTGTTTCATTAGGAAATATTTTTTCCCAGAATTTCAGAGATATTTGGTTTGGAGAAAAATATGTAAATATGTGCAAATCTATCCGTGAAGGAAAAGATTGCCCACAATGTGAGAGGTGCTTTTTATTCAAATGATACAATATACTTTATCAAATGAAGATAATTTGGAATCAAATAAAAAGATAAAAAATTCTTTAAGAAAGTTTTTCCATAATAAACAATATTATTATCATTTTATAAATGAAGGGATTTGTTTTTTTGTTAGATTAAGAAAAAGAAATAAAACTTTTGAAAGATATCTAATAAAAGAAAAAATTAAATTTAAAAGAGAAAGATATTCAAAATTTGAAGGAAAAGAAATAAAAAAATACCCAGATTTTTATGAATATTGTTTCAATTTTTTTTGTAAAAAAGAATTTTGGAAAATGAAAAGAAATAAAAAAGCAATTATTATATCAGAAATTATTGAAAGATTATCTCATATTTTATCTCTTACATCAGATTTAAGTTTAATAGATGAAGGGATGATTCTTGCAGAAGTATCAAGAGGAAGAAATTTTAGAAATGGTGAATTGAATTCTTTATTCAAGCAATATTTGGGGAGGAAAGGAAGATGAAAGTTTTAATTGTTTATCCTGAATTCTGGATTGATGGCGGAGCAGAGAAAGTTATAGTTAGACTTTGCAATTATATGACAGAGCATAACATAGACAATACAATTCTGACAACAAAGATGATTCCAGAAATTAAAAAACAATTAACTGAAACAAGAATTATAGAAATGGGAAGTTTGGATAATGTTCAGAACATGCTGCATTCTATTTCAGAAGACTTTGATGTGATAAATGTGCATAATGAACCTTGCCAATTGCTTGTCTATCCTAAAAACATGAATGCTATTTGGTCTTTTAATGAGTTGCCGAATAAAATTCAATTGGGTGGAACACTTCCAGAAATGGAGAGGAAAATGGTGCAGAATTTTATCAAGAAAATAATTGTTGCAGATGAAACAAATCAGGAGAAAGTTAAAACCGTTTATGATAAAGATTCAATAATTATTCCTTATGGAATTGATTATGACTTCTTCCAGGGAGAAATAAAAGAAGATATGCGATTAAGATTTGGAATAGACAAAGAAGATTTCGTGATCACTCAGGTTGGATTTATTGCACCTACAAAAAATCAGCTTGAATCAGTTAAAATTTTAGCAGAAGTCAAAAAGAAAATTCCAAATGCAAAATTAGTTTTGGCAGGAACTTTTACAGATTATAAAAAAGATGTTGAACAAGAAATTGTAAAAAATAAACTTTATAATGATGTTATTTTTACGGGACAATTAAATCAAGAAGAAATAAAAGATTTATTGAAAACAAGTGATTGCGCAATTCAACCAAACAAAGGACAAGGTTCTTGGCTTTCTGTTTTTGAAGCATTGGCTTGTGGAATTCCTATTATTGTTTCGAGAGAATTTACAGGAAGTTCTATTTTAATAGAGAATGATATTGGGATTGTTTGTAATGATACTGAAAATTATATCAATGTAATTGAAGTTATTTCTAAAATGAAATTTAAAGATATAAAATCCACCGGAGATTATTATAAAAAATGGGTGAAGAAAAATCTGACATGGGATAAATATTGCAAAAATGTTGTGGAGGTATTTAATGAAAGTCTTGTTAATTAATCCTTCAAATGAATCTATGTATCCTGGTTCTCCCCCAATTAGTCTGGCAATTTTAGCAAGTTATCTCAGACAATTCAATTACGAAATAAAAATTATTGATATGGCAAGTGGAGAGAGTTATAAAAATATAGACTTTGAACATGATGTTGTTGGAATTACAGGAACAACCCCAACTATTCTTGATGCTTATGAATGTGCAAATTATTTTAGAAGTTTGGGAAAGAAAGTTATTATCGGTGGATCACATGCAAGTGTAATGCCAGAAGAAGCATTAGAACATGCTGATACAGTTGTTGTTGGAGAAGGAGAAATAGCATTCAGACTTGTTTTACAAGGAGAATTGAAAGGAATTATTCAAGGAACTCCTGTAATGGATTTAGATGAAATTCCTATGCCTGCTTATGATTTACTAAATATGGAATATTATCTTTCTAAACCAATTGAGAAATTAATTACCTGTCTTCCAGAAACTACAAGAATGGGAACTTTATTGACAAGTAGAGGTTGTCCTTCACACTGCACATTTTGTCATAATTCTTTTAAGAACATAAAATATAGATTTAATTCAGCAAAGAGAGTTGTGGATGAAATTGAATTCTTAATCAAGAATTATAAAATTGAAGCACTTTTCTTTATTGAAGATAATTTCTTTGCTGATAAAAAAAGAGTTACAAAATTCTGTTATTTAATGTTAGAAAGAAATATAAAAATTAAATGGGGAGCAAATTCAAGAGTTGATAATCTTGATGAAGATGTTTTAATACTTGCAAAAATGGCAGGTTGCATTCAAGTAACTTTTGGTTGGGAAAGTGGAAGTCAGAAAATGCTTGATAAATATAACAAAGGAACAACAGTAAAACAAAATGAAGACTCAATAAAAATCTGCAATAATGTTGGATTGCTGGCAAACGGAACTGTTATGATTGGAGGACCAGGAGAAACAATTGAAGATATAAAACTTACCTTAGACTTTATGACTAATAATCATATAACTGGCGGAGTTGGAGTTTGTGTAACAACACCATTTCCTGGAACTAAAATGTGGGATGATTTAATCAAAGAAGAAAAACTTTATCCTAATTATTTAAATTACAGAGAATTTAATTTTAGTCAAGTACCTGTTAAATGTTTTGATATGTCTATTGAAAAATTTAATGAAAGTCTCCATAAATTAAGAACAATTGCAGGAATGAGATTAACACAATCAAAATTAAATTACGAAATGAGGAGAATAACTTTATGACTTTGGCTTTAGAAGAAAATAAGAAATATTGGAAACAATTTTCACAAGAAGATAGAATGTGTGGTATAGACATAAATCTTTTTGAAAAATTAATAGAAGATTTATTTATAAATTTTAAAAATAAAAGTATTTTAGATTTTGGATGCGGCACTGGAAGAATTTATCCTTTTTTTTCAAAAATATGCAAAGATTATTTCGGTGTAGATATAACACAAGAAGTTCTTAATTTATTTAAAGCTAAATATCCTTCAGCCAAATTTTCTTTAATCGAAGGGTTTGATATTCCTATTAATGATGAAAGTTTTGATGTAATCTGGTGTTGGAGTGTTTTTACTCATTATCCTATTGAAGATATTGAAGAAATGTTAAAAGAACTCAAAAGGATTTTAAAAAAAGATGGAAAAATTTATTGCAGTTTTATAATCTCGGAAAATCTTGAAGAAGATTATCAAGAGGTTGGTTTTTTTACGCATAGGCAACAAAAAATTGAAGAATTATTTACAAAATTAGGTTTTAAATTGAGATATCCAAAAATTATATTTCCAACTGAAGGATTTATGTTAAAACAAACATTAATGGAGTTGAGATTATGAAAGTATTAATTTCAGGTATGGCAGGATTTCTTGGAACTCATGTTGCAGAATATTTTATCAAGAATAATTGGGAAGTTTTTGGTTTTGATAATTTAACTAATTACGAACTAAGCAGAACAAAATTTGATGTTAGAAAATCAAGGACACATAATTTAGAATTTCTAAATAAAATAGGAGCAAATTTCTGTCAGTTAGATTGCAGAAACATTAATGCAGATTTACTTTTGAGAATGTGGGGAACATTTGATTTTATAATTCATTGTGCCGCTCAACCCGCAATGACAATTGCAATTGAAGATCCGAAATATGACGCAGATGATAATATTATGAGTTGTGTCAATATGTTAGAAATCGCAAAGAAATTAAATATTCCTTTTGTAAATTGTTCATCGATTCATGTTTATGGAAATGAAGGAAATGATTATCTTGAAGAAAAAGAAACAAGATTTACTCCCCTTAAACCAATACCAGAAGAAACAGATGAAAATGAACCTGTACTTGAAGGAGAATTAACACCGCTTCATGTTTCAAAATATACAACTGAACTTTACACGAAATCTTTTGCAGAAACCTATGGAATGAAGACTGCAAGTTTCAGAATTACAGGAATGTTTGGAGAAAGACAGTTTGGTGGAATGGATCATGGTTGGGTAGCCAATTTTGCTATTAGAACGATTATGGAGAGAGATATAACCATCTTTGGTACAGATAAGCAAGTAAGGGATATTCTTTATGCAGAAGACGTTGCAAGAGCATTCCTACTATGGTTTTATGCAGGACGTCCTGTTGGAATTTACAATATTGGTGGAGGAATGAAGAACTCAATAAGTTTGGGTGAATGTCTTGGAAAATTAAGCGATTTCACAGGAAAATTAACTTCAATAAAAGTTGAACCTAAAAGAAAAGGAGATTTATGGTACTTTGTCTGCGACTATCAAAAAGCAAAAATAGAGTTTGGTTGGGAACCACAAATATCTGTTGATGAAGGATTAACAAGAATAATTAAATGGATAGAGGGAAACCAGGAGTTGTTTTTATTCTTATGATAGGAATTATTGTTGCAGCAGGAAAAGCGAAAAGACTTGGAAATGTCTGCAAGGCATTAATTAAAGTAAAAGGAAAACCAATCATAGAATATATTTTCGACAATATGAAAGACATGAAAAAAATTATAATTATTCATCACGGAAAAGAAATCCCAAATTATGTTGGAAATGATTATTGCGGAATCCCAATAAAATATGTTGAGCAGAAAAGAAGAAAAGGAATTGCGCATGCAATCTTTCAGTGCAGAAAAAAAGTTGATGATGATGTGCTTATAATTCTTGGGGATATAATTTATTTTGGAGATTTGAAAGAAGAAATAAATACTTTTCAGGAATTTAAAGAAACAGAATTTGCATTTGGTTATCAAATTGTAAAAGATAAACAACTCATAAAAAAATCTTATGGAATTACAAATACTACTCCTATGAATGTTATAGAAAAACCAACAGATGAAGATTTGAAGAATATGGAAAATTATCTTGGACTTGGAATCTACATGGCAAGACAAAGTTTATTCAAATACATAAAGAGGACACCAATAAATAAAAGAACTGGAGAAATAGAATTTACAGATACAATTAATCAGGTCCCGAAAGATAAATGCATACTTTCTCATTTTAAGGGATTTTATAAAAATATAAATACTAAAAAAGATTTAGAGGAAGTAAATGGAAAATAAAATAATCTGGAAAGGAAATGTTTTCAATCCTACTGGAATTGCAACAGCAAACAGAGAAATTGTTAAAGCCTTAACAAAACTTGGAGTTAAAATTCAATGTTCTGATATATGGCATTCAGGATATGATTTTAATGAAGGATTAAATTATTTAAACAATCCAATTGACGCAAAAGATTCTTTGACTATTTTTGCAGATTATCCTCAACATTGGAGAGATGGTTACGGAAAAGTTGTTGGATTCTTTTTACATGAAGGAACAAGATTACATCCTGGTTGGAGTGACATAATGAATACCGCAGATTTAATGCTCGTTCCAAGCAGAGCAACATTTAATTTATTTAGATCAAATGGAGTTCAGGTTCCTATGGAAATTATTCCTTATGGAATTAATCCAGAATTTTATTATCCTAAAGAATTTACAAGAGATGAAAATTATTTATTCTTGTCTGTTAATTCCTGGACCGGAAATATCGGAGATAGAAAAGGTACAGATATTTTAATTAAGGCTTTTGATGAGGAATTCAAAGAAGATGAAAAAGTAAAATTAATTTTGAAGATAGGAACATTCTGGCAGAAACAAGATTCGCCTGAATTTTATGCAAAAGCAATTTTCAACATATTGGGCCACGTTAATCCTAATATTTTAATTAACGATGCTTATGTTCCAGAGAAGGAATTAGCAACTTATTTTCAGCAGGCAGATTGTTTTATATCTCCTACACATGGAGAATCATTTGGATTAACAATTATAAATGCTATGGCTTGTGGTATTCCTATAATAGTAACAAAAGATAACAATTCAGGACACATGGATTTCTGCAGAGGAAAAGACAGCGTTTTATGGATTGATGTTGCTAAACTTGAACAGGCAGACCCAAGATTTTTTGCAGAAGGAAACATGCAGCCAGTTCCAGATGTTGAAAGTTTAAAAAAACAAATGAGATTTGCTGTTGAAAACAGACAAGAAATGTTAGATAAAGGATTAAAAAATTCTGAAGAAATAAAAAAATGGACTTGGGAAAATAGTGCGAAGAAATTATTAGATATACTTAAACTTAAATTACACTGGGAGATTAAAAAGAATGGAAGATAAGAAACTCTGCGTGCTTACATACGGAGATAACTGCATGACTTCAACAGGGTATGGACAGATTTGGGAAAATCTTATAACAAGATGGACTAAATTAAAACCTGATTGGAAATTTTATCATGTTGGATGGCAGAATCATGATCGTGAACATGAAACAAAAGAAGGTTATATTTCACTTCCACTTTCAAAACAAGAATATGGATTTGATACAGTTCTTCCTTATTTGATGAAACATAAACCGGACATTCTTTTAACCATGGCTGATGTTGGGATAAGTGCAGGATTTATAGATGCAATTGGAGAAGCAAGAAAAAGAGGTTGGAGTGGAAGATGGGGTTCTATTTCATTATTTGATACTGAATCTTGGGAACAAATGTTATGGAGTAAAATTCTTGATTTTCCTGATATTAATATTGCAGGAGCAAAGAATGGTGAATTACTCATGACAAAAAATAATGTAAAAAATGTCAAGTATATTCCAATGGGCGTAGACACAAAAAGATATTATCCTCTTGCGGAAAGAGAAAAATTAAAAGAGAGATTTAATTTGCAAGGAAAATTTGTTATTGGTTTTGTTGGGAAAAATCAGAGAAGAAAAATGCTGCAATATTTAATGAAAGCTTTTGCAAGATTTTCTAAAGGAAAAAATGATACAATTTTACTTCTTCATACCGATGTTGAATCAGGAAGTGGTTGGAGTATTCCAACTCTAATTGCAAAGTTTGAGAAAGAATTAGACCCTGAATTAGAAAAACCAAAACCAAAAGTCATAACTACAAATCAAAATTTAGATGTTGTGACCAGGCAAAGAATCTCTACTGAAAGTATGAATGAAATTTATAATTTAATGGATGTATTTTGTTATGCAGTTGGAGGAGAAGGATTTGGATTGCCCGGAATCGAGTGTCAGAGTGCAGGTGTTCCTTTAATGATGACAAATTATTCTTCTGCTATTGAAATTGTAAGTGAAGAAGATTTATTGATTCCTATTTTAAAAGATTGTCATGATAGAAGGGTTACTGAGGTAGGTTGTAATGGTGTAGAGAATGCCATTCCCGACGATATAGAAGTTACCAAACTTATGGAAAAAATGTATAAAGAATGGAGGGAAGGAAAATTTGAAAGAAAAGAAAGGGCAAGAAAGTTTGCATTAAAATATGATTGGGATTTTATTGCTAATCGCTGGATTAAACTATTTGAACAAGAAGCATAAAATGTATGCAATGTATGCAATGTATAGACAAGGTAAATACATAAAAAATGAGAAATATACAAGAGATATTAAAGGGAACAAAATATAATGAAAATCAAATCGAATATTTTCTTACAGAATGTTATCTTAATTTCCTTTATTTTGCCAAACATGTTTTAGGTTTTGATATAGCAGAATATCATAAAGATTGGTATAATTATCTTGAAAAATATCCAAGACTTTGTTTGATTGCTTTTAGAGGAAGTGGAAAAACTTGTTTTGTTTCTGGTTATTATATTTGGAAAGCATTATACAGGGAAAATCTTAATTTCTTAATTATATCGAACACATTTGATCAAGCAAAAGTAGTTTTAAAAATAATTAGAAAGATGATAGTTGATAACGAAATTTTAAAATATTATGTTCCAGATACAAGAGAATCTACTTGGAAAGCAACTGAATTATCTCTCAAAACAGGCGCAATTTTTTATTGTAAGACTTATGGAGAAGCTGTTAAAGGTTTGAGAATAGATTATCTTCTTTGTGATGAAGCAGAAGAATATGAAGACAAGGCAATTTTCTGGGCAGCAATTTCTCCAGTTGTTCAATTGAACAGAGGAAATATTTGTGTAATAGGAACTAAAAAATCAACAGTTGATCTTCTCTCTGAATTAGAAGAAAATGAACAATATTTTACAAAAGAATATCCTGCAGAAAAAGATCAAAAGGTTTTATGGAAACAGAAATATACAATGCAGGAAAGAGATACACCCACACAAAGAAGTCTCCCCCAGATAAAAAAAGAATTAGGTTTACTTTCTTACAATCAAGAATTTCTTTTAATTCCAATCAGTTCAGCTAACTCATTATTTCCTTACGAATTAACATCCCAAGGATTAAGCAATGATAAATTTCTTCCTTATGGAAGACACGATGAAAAATATTATTTGGGATATGATGTGGCAATTTCTGTAAAGGGAGATTATGTTGTTATGACTGTTTTGGGGGTGAATGCAGATAGAAAAAGAATTGTAAAGGCCCTGAGATTTAGAGATAGTTTTGAAGAACAAAAAAGAAAATTAAGACAACTTTATGCTGATTTTCCAATAACAAGAGGACTTACTGATGCTTCTGGTTTAGGAGACAAACAAGCAAGGGAAGTCCAACTTGAATTTTCAAATCTTACTCCATTAAAAATGACCTATGATGAAAAATATAAAATGATGATAGATTTAAGAAACGAATTTGATAATTTTAACATTATAATTCCCAACTCAAAAGATGATATAAATGCTTATTCTTTTGCGCAGGAATTACTTAAAGAATTAAATGAATTTACATTAAAAGTTGATTTAAGACCTGGACAAACAACAAGACCCAAATTCCATAAAGGAAAATATGATGATTGTGTGGATTCTCTCGCTCTTGCAAATAAGGCATCTGAAGAAATTTATGGAGAGGCGAGTGTTAGAGGTATTGAATAATTATTTAAGAATATTCAAAGTTATGTAACCGCTTGCAGCATTCAAAGACCCGTCTCTGAATTTGATTAGAATAGATTTATAGAAATCTTCTACTAATTTACTTTTTTTTATTTTTCTTTTTTTACAGAAGGCTGAAATATCATCTCTTATTTTCTTATCAATCTTTACAGTTTCCATAACTTGATTTGGATAATCCCATTTTCCAACTTTTACGATTTTAACTTTCCCGCATGCAATTTAGAATGCTTTGATTTACTTAACATCATAAGATTTTCAATAGAGTTGTTATCTTTATTCTCGTCGATATGATGAATAACAAATCCTTTTGGAACAGATGCAATATTGTGAAATTCGCAAAATATTTTATGAGAAAGATTAACTCTCTTTTTATTTATCTGAACTCTTTTATATTGTCCTCTCTTTCCTGCAAGACCATCTTTAAATCTGGGATGTTCTTTTCCTTTTTTGAATTCTGTTTTTGGAGAATTATGTTTGCCTTTTAATTTTCCATTATTTGATAAATAAGGATGTCCTTTCTTGAAACTTGTTTTATTCGCTTTTTTTGCTCCCATTCTTTACATAAATATACATAAAGATATTTAAACTTTGTTAATTTTGAGGTAAATATGGAAAATACTGGGAAAAATCCACAAGAAATTGAAAAAACTGCTCATATTCGTGGATTAGAGACAGAATATGTTCCACATGCTACTGGTTTAGGCATAACTAAGAAGATTTTTACAAAAGAATCTGGTGTTAGTATTGAAACACTTTACAAAACAATAAGGGCTTGTCCTGAAATCGCAGCATGCATGGTTGCTATTGTTGAAGATTTAATGGCAGACTCCTGGAGATTTATCGGATCTAAGTCCGCAAAGAATAACGCAAAAGCATTTCAATTGAAAGCTAATATGTACAAAGTTCTCTCAAATGCTTATTTTGAATTACTTGGAATAGGAGATGCTTATATTCTAAAACTTTCTGTAAATGAAAGTCAGATTAAATCCGTGATTGCAAAATTGACAAAAAAAATTGCAAAATCAATTGGTGTTGATATGGCTAAGAAAATAAAATTTAATGAAACAACAACTAAAGAAGCAGTTTATGAATTATTGAAACAAGATGTAAAGCAGCCAAAAGATTTGCAATTATTAAAGGCTTCAACAGTTTCTATAAATTTTGATGAGACAGGAAAAATTTTATCTTATGAACAAAAAGTAGGAGGAGAAGTTGTCAGAGTTTATCAACCAAATGACATAATTCATTTAACTCTTTTCAATATTGGAGGACAACCTTATGGATTCACTCCGTTGGAAACTGCATTGTCAGATGTGGCCACTTTAATTTTTGCAAAAGAATTTGCTGGCAAGTATTTTGAGAATGATGGAATACCTTATTTTATTTTCCACATGCCAGATTCGACTCCGGATGATAGAAATTATAAAAATCTTGTAAAAGAATTAAAAGAATTAAAGAAGCGAGCAAATAAATATCGTTCTATGGTTGTTACAGGAAATGTAACTTCTGAACAGGTTAATAAATTTAACAAAGATATGGAATTTGCAAAATTAATTATGCACTTCACACAAATTATTTTAATGACTATGGGAGTTCCCGCACACAGAGTAAATCTTACAATCGATGTTAAACAAGTTGGTGGTGCAGTCAATCGTGCTTATGAAGGATATTATAAAAAATTGCAATTCATTCAACAGATGACAGAGAATTCTCTTAACTCTGAATTATGGAATAATTTCAATGTAGAGATGAGATTTAACAAAGTCTATAAGATTGATGAAATGAGAGAAGCACAAGTTGTTCAAATACTCACACAAGCAGGATTAGTTACCGTCGAGGAAGCAAGAGAAATGATGGGATTAGAACCTGAAAAACCAAAAGGAACAGAACCAATAAGAACTTCTCCCGTTGGAATGGATACAAGCACAAATCAAAGAGCAGAGCAAAGTGATCCAAACAAACCAAAGAATACTCAAGATAATCAAACTAAAAATTTACATAAATTTTAGATAATCTATTTAAATAAGTTATTCTTTAGTAGTTTCATAATGCCAAAGAAATTAGATGAAATTCATAATGGAGTTGTAAGAAATCTTAAAGGTAAAACAAATCCAAGAACAAAAAAACCTTATTCTGAAGATGAGATGTGGGCAATTGCAAAAGCCCAATATGAAAAAACAAAAAAAGATGCAGGTGTTTTCTTTGTTAAAGCACCAATTACAAAATTCTGGGAAGAAGAAGTTGATATAACAAAATCTGCAAACAAAGTTGAAAAATCTAAACAGAGATTTATTGAAGTTACAGTAACCGGATTAAAAGAAGACAGAGAAAATGAGATGATGAGTCAAGAAGCAATTGATGATATGATTATGCAGTTTAAATCAGGTTCAATAGGATTTTTTCCAGACCATGGATTTCACGAAGAAACTGGAAGAGATCACATTTATTCTTGGAAACAAATGATGGGTGTTTGGGTTGATGCAAGACAAGAAAATGATAGTTTGCTCGCAGTTGTAAGATTGAATAAATCACATCCCGATCAAGAATTATTTTGGAATTATATTTCTGAGGGAATGCCAATTGGATTTAGTATTGGTGGAAAACCTATTGAGGAAGCAACATACATAGAGGTAGATGATGAAAAGAAAAATTAAAGTTTGGGGAAAATTAAAAATATACGAAGCAAGCGCAGTTGGACTTCCCGCTTATCCAGATGCGCATGCATCAGTAGATTCATTTTCACTTATAAAAGCTTTAACAAATGCAAATCTTAAAACAGGATTTGTAGATGAAGGAGCGGATATAAATGATGAATTAAATTTGGAGGAGAAAGAGGCTATGGTAGAAAAAAATCCAACTCCGGAAGCAGAAACTGAACCTGAAAAGGAACCTGAAGCAGAACCTGAAAAGGAACCTGAAAAGGAACCTGAATCTGAACCTGAAAAGAACATTGCTCCCGAAGTTAAATCAGATATCTCTGAAATTACGAAAGCAATTGCAGATGGTATTAAAGAAGGATTAAAAGAACTCGGAACTGAGAGAGGACTTGTTGAAAAACAAACCCCTGTCAAAAAGAGTTTAGGCGAAATGACCATGGGAATGCACAACAATGCATACAATCTCAATAGATAAAATGCCAAGCATAACAAAAGCCTTAAACGAGGCAACAAATGCTCAAGGTGGATATCTTGTTCCTGAAGAGTGGTCCAATCAGTTACTAGCTCTCGTGCAAAATAAAGCCGTTGTAATGGACGACTTAGATGTACGACAGATGGCAACTGACACAATGTTTATACCGAAGGTAACTTCTGGTACAACTGCGTATTGGATAGCAGAAACAGCTTCAATAACAGAGAGTGCCCCAGGTTATGGACAAATAACTTTGAGTGCCAAAAAAGTAGCTTCTCTTGTGCAGGCTTCGTCAGAAGTTCTTGAAGATAACAATGTAGATCTTGCAAATCATTTGGTTGAACAAATGGCAGGTGACTTATCAGTTGCTATTGATGGAACAGTTTTGACAGGTTCATGTAGTACTACAAACAACACTGCTGCTGCAAGTCCATTTTTTGGATTGTATCATACCACATCATACACTAACGCTGTTGATGCTTCTGGAAATACAAACAAAACTGGTGCTTGGGGAACAGGTGCGACTGCAAGTCTTTTAACTGGTGCAAACATCACGTTGAAAGCAATTGTTGCTGCTGTAACAGAAGTATTGTTAGATAAACATGCGCAGCCTGATGTATCTTATTGGAATCCAAGAACAATCGGAAGTTTAATGCAACTTACCGATAGTACTTCGAGACCTATATTGGATCAGACTACATACGGAGACCCAACAGTAAGAAGTGGAGTAGTTGGAAGATTGTATGGAACACAAGCGAAGGAAAGTACACAAGTACCTATAAATATAGTTTATGGGACAACTGCTGCTTTAAGTGCATGCTCAGACGCATTTGTTGGTAAGAGCAAGATGTTTGGAATACTTGGACAGAGAAGAGGATTTATCTGGAAAACAGATTATACAATCTCAACTGATGTCTATGTATGGCAGACAACTGCAAGGATGGCATTCGCTGTAAAATATCCTGATTCATATTGCTTAATCAGAGCAATACTAAATTAAATTTTTATTTTTATTTTATTTTTAATTTAATTTAGTTTTTTTTAAGAAGATAGCAAAATACTCGCAGAGTATGGGAGAAATAAATGTACAGCTTACCGAATGAAATTTGGGATAATTTAGGAAAAGATAGTTACACAAAAGTCAGAGAAGAAATAGTTGGAACAGGGAACTCAACAACTTCTACATGGGAATTAGATCACGATAACATAATTACTTCTTCATTAATATTTTATACAAACAGTGGAATTGTTTCAACTTCTGCTTATTCTTTAAATTTAAATGACGGAACAATAACTGGTTATACTGCTTCTTCGGGATTAACTCTTTCTTCGGATTACAATTATGGAGATTTACCGGATAGCATGATTCAGCAAATGATTAGTTCGAGCGATAGTTTAATTGATACAGAAACTGGAAGAAGTTTTGCAAATAATACAAGTAATATTGAATATTTAAACGTCGAAGAAAATCAAAATGTTTTCTTTCTTAAAAATTATCCAATAATTACTCTTAGTTCAGTTGAAATAAATACTGTTGAATCTGTTGATCCTCCTGCATGGGATACATTAACAGGAGGTTTGGGAAATGATTATCTTGCAAATCCCGAAGATTTAGAGATAGGAAGAATTAGATTCATTGACAATTTTCCAATAAAAGGATATGATCAAATAAGAGTAACTTACGATTATGGTTATACAACTACTCCCCCATTAGTAAAAGAATTAAGCATACTTTTAACTTTAAGGAATATGGCCAACTCAACTGTGTATAAATCAATATTCAAGGGTTATGATAATTTCACTCCTGTAAAATTAACAGAGATAGAAAATAGGATTGAGGAACTCAAAAGGATTTTGAAAAAACAATCAGTAACTTTGGTTTAATCCTTCGAAGGAGGAACAATGGAAAAAAAAGAAAAAGTAGAAATAAAAAGAAAATTATTAAGGAAAGAGAAACAAGAATTTATATTAGATTTTAAAGTTCTTAATGGATGTCAAAAATGCGGTTGGAATGAACACCCTGAAGTTTTACAATTCCATCATAAAGAAGAAAGGGGAAAAAGATATAGAGGACAATTAAAAAGTAAAATTAGTATTTTAATTCATTCCCCATATAATCTCGAAGCATTAAAAAATGAAATAAATAAAAAATGTATTTTACTGTGTCCTAATTGTCATGCATGGATACATTATCAAGAAAGATGATAACAAATGCAGATTTATTTACAAGTTCATACAACAGCATAAAATCTTTCTTAAATGGAATTTCAAATTTAGATCCAAGAAATAGATTCAAAGCAAATTGGATTCATTCCTCTATGCCAAATATTAATGATAAAGGATTTGACGGATATCCATTTCTTGTTTTAAAAGTTGATGTCAGAGAACAAAATAAATCTTTTGACAATTCCACTTCTGAAAAAGTTTTCAGAGTTATGATTTCAGTTTATTCAAAAGATATAACAGATGTTGATTTAATTTCAGATAAAATCGTTGAAACATTTAAAACTTCTATAACAGATTTTTTTGCAAAAGAAATTTCAACTTCTCCAATTGCTTGGAATCTTGATGATCATGGTCAGAAAATAAATTTTAGAAATTTGGGATTTATTATGAGGAATAGAATATGATAACAATAGAAAATATAAATAAAGTAACAAGCCAATTGATTAATCATGCGGCAAAGATTAGGCAAACTATATCTCAACAAATTGTTAATGTTGGAAACAGGGTTGTCCAGGATTTGCAAATTAAATATCCTGACCTTTCAATTAATTCAAATTTCTATCCTGAGAATTTAGAATTCTGGGTAGTTATTACACAATTAGGAAAAGAATTAACCTGGATTAAATGTCCTTTTTCAAATTTAGGATTTACAAGAAAAAGAGATGAATTAGGAAAACAAGAATTCAGATCAGATATTCCTCAATTAGATATAGATGAATTAGTGAAATTAATTTCCGAAGATTTATCTTTGCAATTAAATGCAATTTTGAGTAGGAAGATAATATGAAAAGTATAGAAATGTCACGTAAAATAGGAGGTATAAAAATATGACTATGTCACAAAAAGCATGGTACGATAAAGCATTTGTTAGCATCGAGGCTTTGAATGGAACTGAGGTACAACTGACTTCGAAAACAACTACTATGAAAATGACTGGCGGAGGATTTGATATTGAAGGTATCGAAACTTTCGGCGGAAAGGTAACAAGAGTTGGTTCAAGAGATGACATTGAAATTGGTTTTGATGGAATCCCTTCAAGTCACGCAGACTTTGATTGGATATTTGCAGGTCAGACAACTTCAACGCAATCTGGTTTAACTGGTGCAGCAATTACAAGTTCGACAACTAGAAAGTATAGATTGACTTTCTTGTGGAGTAATTACACAGGAAGCATTACGTCTGCTGCAAAACAATCTTTTTCCGGTTCAACTGAAGCATATAGAAGGGTTTATGCAGAAACATATTGCACAAGTCTTGAAACAAATATGGACGCAGGAAGCGAATTGAAAGCAACTATGACATTCAAACTAACAGACCAAGATGATACAGGTAAACAGAATTGGAAAGTTGAATCGAAAGATACAACTGCTGCAACAATGTCTACACTATCTGCTTACACAAGTTCGACCACAAAATGGTGAATAATGGAAGAATTTATTGAGGAAATAGATAACCAAATTAGAACAGGATTTCATGTCACAAACATACCAAGAGGTATCCTCAAAGAATTCAAGAAATTATGCAAAAACGATTACGGCGATATTTATTGGGTGGGCATTTCAGAATTACTTAAAATAAAAATAAAGTATGATGAGATGTCTTCCACTTTTTCTTTTCTTCAAAAACAAATTGATGTTTTAAATAAAAAATTGGAGGTAAAAACTGATGTCAAAACTATCAAAACTTTTGGGTAAGCCGAAGACTTTCACAATTGGAGAGATAGAACTTGAAATAAAACCAAGAACTTTAAGTGATATTGATTTGATCATGGGAATGGACAACGATGAAAAGCGTGGAGACGCCATGAAAGAATTAATGAAAAGAACACTTAAAGAAGCGGTTCCTGATGCAACTGATGATGAAATCAACAATATTGCATTTGAACATTTCAAAGTTTTATCTGAAGCAATCATGGAGGTCAATGGTTTAAGCGTAAAAGATGCAAACTGAAATTTTAGCGTTAATGAATAAAACAGAAGAAGATGATGTATTGGGAAATATATTATATAACCTGATGACTCATTTCAATCAGCAACATTCAGAAATTATGGGTTTTGAAGAAGAAGTAGAATACAAATTTTTAATTTTTAAAATCAAAAAGAAAACAATTAGAAAAGGAATTCCACTTCCATTAGTTTTAAAATTACTTACTATAATGAAAAAAGAAAATGATAAAATGGAAAGAGAATCAAAGAGGAAAAAATAAATGGAAACAGACCCAATAATAATTAGGATTCAAGCAATAGACGAGGCTACGAGTAAGATTAGAGGAATTGCTTCTTCTTTAAAAAGTTTAGAAATGAAAGTTCCAGATATTGGTGGTGGTTATAAGCAAGTGAATGTTATCAGAAGAAATCTTGAGGGTGCAGTAACTCCATTAAGAACCCTTGAAAAAGAAACTGCAAATTTCCAGAGGTCATTAGGAAGAATGCAAGTTCAACCAGTTGAAAGATTAAATCAATCATTACAAATAGCAGGAATAACTCAAAAACAATTTACAACATTTTTATCAAAAAATAATATGGTAATGATTAAAGGTGTTGGAGTTTATGATCAATTAAACGGAACAATTATGACTCAGGGCCAGGCAGTTAAACAAGCGACAGTTACTATGAGGAGATTTAAATTTGAATGGCTTTCAATAATGTTTGCCGGAATGGCACTTGAAAGAGTTTTCAGTGGAATTGTAAGAGCACAAATGGATTTATATGGGGTTACTAAAATGACTGCTGATATGTGGACAATAGTTATGGCTGATGCAATGGATTTAGTTTCTATAGGATTATATAATATAATAGAACAAATAATGGCACTTCCTCCAGAGACTCAAATGATAATCGGATTAACTGTTTTTGGTGGAGATATTTTAGGAAAAATTCTAAGTGGTCTTGGACAAATATTTCTTGCATTAATGGGAATTAGAATACTTTTTCCTAAAATAGGTATAGCAATTGCTGCGGCGGGTGGGGGAATGATTGGAGTCTTTAAAGCAATTGGGGCAGCGATTATGGGAGTAAGTGCAACATTTCTTATTGTTGCGGGAATTGTTGCTGCGATTCTAATAGGAATGTATCTTGCATGGAAAAAAAATTTTATGGGCATGAAAGAAGTTGTAAAAGGATTTATAGAGGGTGTTAAATTATTCTTTTCAGGATTTATAGATATTTTCAAAGGTATTTTTATGATTATTTCTGGTTTATTCTCAGGAAATTTTGATAAATTAAAAGAAGGATTTATTAAATTATTAAAAGGTTTTGGGAATTTAATTCTTGGTGTTGTTCAAATTGTAATAAATGCTATCTTAGCAATAACAATCGGAGTTATCAGAGTTGTAATTGGAATAGTTCAGACAGTAGTTAATGGGATTATTCAACTTGTAAATGCTATTTCTAGATTATTCGGCGGCGAGGGGAAAATAAAAGAAATAGATTGGGTTAATGCTCTTAGTAGAATATCAATGAGACCTCTAATCAATATGCCCCATTTCCAAAAAGGAGGAATTATGCCATATACAGGAGTTGCTTATTTGCATGCAGGAGAAAAAGTAATCTCTAAAAATCAAGTAAATTCATCTGAAGGTTCAATAATATTTTCTCCGACGGTAAATATTAATGCTGAGGTAAGTTCTGATTTAGATATTAGAAATCTTGCAGATAAACTAAACTATTATTGGGCTAAAGATTTCGAAAGAATGACACAAAGGAGGGTAACTTAAATGGGTATAATAATTTCAAAAGTTTTGCCAACAAGTTCTTGGTATTCTGGAACCGGAAGTGTTTCAATTACACTTAGCGGAGTGAATAGTATAAATGTTAATTCGAAGAAAAGTTTGACAAAAATTCAAGTGCCTCAAAGTTCAACTACCTATGGAGGAACTGCTTCAAGTGATAGAGGATTAAATTGGGTTAAGGATTTAAAAAAAGTTGAAGATGTTATCAAACTTAAAGGTTGGTTAGTTGATACAACTGCAAGTTCTGCTTGGACACAGGCTTGGAGATTGAGAGGAATGGAATCTTCAGGTGGGCCACTTTCTTCATTAGTGATTGAAAATTTGACATTCGGAACAGGATCTCAACAGGCATTTTTAGAAAGGGTTAATTTTGTTGCTTATCCTGCAAGAACATTAGGTTTAACAATAAATAATACTTCAAGTGCAAGTATGGGAAAAACAAGAATCGAGGTAGATTTAGATCTATATTTGGGCGATGCAAGATAATGTTTCAATTAAATTATAGGAGGGATAAAAATGGAAAAAGAAACAACAACACTTAGAGGAAAATTCCATATTGCAGTTTTCAGAGAAGGAGAAATTGTTGAAGAAAGAGAAACTTACAATATTATAACTGCTGCAGGAAAAGCACAAGTTGCAGGTTTGATAGTGCTTGATGTTGGTGGAACTGCTTGTGATTATATTGCAATCGGTACAGGGACAACTGCACCCGCAACTGCACAGACTGCCTTAGTTGGAGAGAAATACAGAAATGCTTGTACTGGAAGCAGGACAACTACAACTGTGCCAAATGATACTTCAAGATTGACTTGTAGCGTTGCTATAACTGCAACAGCGACAATGTCTGAAGCAGGTGTCTTCAATTCAACAAGTACAGGAATAATGTTGGCAAGAAGTACATACAGCGCAATAAGTGTTAATAGTGGTGATACCCTGAACATAGGATACGACGTTGCAATAGCATAAATCTTTTTCTGTTTTTAGGAAAAGAAGATGACTGTAAAAGTAGATAGTTATAGTGAGGCTAATTGGGATGGGGGAGCAATTTATGGCAATACTGCAGAAGTAGGACAATCCTTTACTGGAAAAAATGGAGTCCTTGATAGTGTCAAATTTTATCTTGGGAAAACTGGCACACCGACAGGAAATGTTTATGCAAAAATTTATTCTCATTCTGGAACTTATGGAACTTCAAGTGTAGGAGATACTCTTCTTGCAACTTCTGATGCAGTGGCTATCTCAACAGTACCTTCAAGTGGTTATGCTCTAATTTCTTTCAATTTTTCTGGTGCAAATAAGATAGCATTAACTGATGCCTATTATGTTGTTACTATATGGCCTGACGAAGCAACTTATCCAGATCCAGACAATTCTTTAGTACTTGGCATCGATTCTTCAGGTACCCATAGTGGAAATATGTCATCATACGATTATGTTTCCGAACTTTGGGATTATTATACAGATTATGACTGCCTTTTTTATGTTTATAATGATGGAGATATTCCGAATATTGATTCTGTTACATTATCTGATGTTATTTCTAAACAAAAAAGAGCAGTTAAATCTTTAACCGATTCAATAACTTTATCTGATATTTTTTCCAGACAGGCAAGAAGAAATAAATCATTTATTGAAACAGCAACCCTATCTGATACTTTTTCTGAACAGGCAACGTTGAATAAATATTTTAAAGATACCGCAAGTTTATCTGATACTTTTTTCAAACAAAAAAAGTCAGTAACAGCATTAGTAGATAATTTAACTTTAACCGATGATGTTTCAAGAAAAGTCACATTGAATAAATCTTTTATAGATACAGCAAGTGTAACTGATGTTTTTTCAAGAGAAGCAAAGTTGAATAAATCTTTGACAGAAACATTAACTTTAACAGATAGTATTTCACAATCAAAAGTTTATGTTAAAGCATTAGAAGATAATTTAACTTTAACAGACACTGTTTTCACACAAAAAATAACAGTTAAATTGATTACAGATTCTGTAACTCTAACAGATACTTTTTCCAAACAAGCAATATTGAATAAATCTAATGTTGATTCCATAACTTTAACTGATACTTTCTCAAGAGAAGCAAAATTTAATAAATTGATTACAGATTCTGTAACTTTAACAGATTCTGTTTTTACACAAACAGAAAGATTCCTGCATATAATAAATAAAATAAGACCTTATTTATTAAAAGAAGATGAAGATTTTTTATTAAAAGAAGATGAATATAAAATATATTTTGAACCAGATGTTACATTAGGACTAACTCTAACTGATACAATATCGGTAGAAGGAATAAATATTATTCCCATACAATTAACAGATTCTTTCTCACTTTCTGATAGTCTAATCGTAAAAAGAGTATTCAATAAATTATTTACAGAAGACATAACTTTGACAGATGTTTTTTCCAAACAAGCTGCATTAAATAAATTATTATCTGAAACCTTAAACTTGACAGATGTTTCTTCTGTAAAAGGAAACCTAAACAGATTAATTTCTGAAACATTAAACCTGCAAGATTTTATTTATAAAAATGCAATTAAAGTTGTGAGTTTATCAGAATCAATTACACTTACTGATAATTTCATAAGGCAAGCAATTTTTAATGCTTATCAAACTGATTCTATTTCAATTACAGATATAATAAGCAAACAGATAAAATTAAACTGGAAATTTTCAGAAGCAATTTCTTTAACAGATACTTTTTCCAAACAATCACTAATAAATAAATTATTTTCAGAAACATTAAATTTAACTGATGTTTCTTCTATAAAAGGAATTCTTAATAGATTATATTCAGATAATATTAATGTAACAGATAATTTTATCAAACATGGAATTTATAATCTTAAACCAAGTGATTTGATTTCTCTTATTGATGTACTAAATAGACAGGCAATATTAAATAAAACTATTTCAGAATCAATCAATTTATCAGATATATTTTATAAGCAATCTGCATTAAATAAAAATTTACTTGAAACAATTTCTTTAACAGATACAACAACTAAGCAAATGAAATTAAATTGGATATTTTCAGAAGCAATTAATTTATCTGATTTGGTTAATTTTCAAGGAATTTTCAATACATCCTTTACAGATATTGTAAATTTATTAGATGCAATAAACATAAACAACACGATTAGTCTTCATTTCAATAAATTAATAAACTTAACAGACATATCAAATATAGAGTTAAAAAGAAGATTAAATCAGAGAGTTGGAAGAATGCATTATGGAAAATATGCAGATTCAAAATATGGAAGAATACTTAATCAAAAATGGTAGATAAAAAAATAACGGACTTAAATGAACTGACAACTCCTACTTCAAGTGATGTATTGGCAATTGTAGATGATCCTTCTGGAAGTCCTGAAACAAAAAAAATAACTGCGGCTAATCTTTTCACAAATGTAACAGACCCAACAAACAATCAAGATGCAGCCACTAAAAAGTATGTTGATGATAATATCCCAGCAAATGTTTTTTTATTTTTTACAGAGAATAGTTCTGACCTTGGTGGAGTTTATTTGGATATGGAAGTTGACCCGGTAACAGATGGAGAAGAAAATACATTAACAGTAATCCCAGCAGATTCTACTGGAACTTTAATGGCTTCTTATGCTACTCAGTTAAATGATGGGGTAATAGATGGAATTGTAGAATTACCAATCGGAGTTTATGGTTTTCATGTTCATTGTGAAGCATCATCAGCTGATAAGTTATCAATGTATGCTGAGGTATATCATAGAAATGCAGGGGGAACAGAGACATTATTATTTACTTCAGAAGATTCTAATTTAATATCAATAACAAAAGGGAGTATTGCTTTTCATGGAAGTTTAACTACAGATAAAGAATGGATTGCAGGAGACAGGATAGTTATTAAGTTATATGGAAAGAACAATTCTGCTGCCTCAAGAAATCTGACAATCTATGTGGAAGGTGATACAGCTTCAAGAGCTGAGTTACCAGCTATTAGAGGAACATCAGTTGGGGGAGCTCCAGCAGGAAGTGATGGGGATATTCAATTTAATGATTCTGGAAGTTTTGGAGCAGACTCAAACTTATACTGGTCTGTTGCAAGAAATGAATTAAATACCAATACAATACAAACAATAAGTGATGGCACTCAGGCATTGCCTGCCTTGAAATTTAATGATACTAATACAGGTTTCTATAAGTCAGGAGATTCTATTAGAACATCTATTAACAACAGCACAATAACGACGGTTAATGCTACAGGTCTTGATATGAATACTCATAAGATTGTGGGGGTTGTAGACCCAACAGCTAATCAGGAAGCAGCAACTAAAAAATATGTTGATGACAATATAACACCTCACACTCCAGAGGGAACTGCTGTAAAATCCACTGGAGAAGGTGGAGGAACTAAATTTCTTAGAGAAGATGGAGATAATACCTGTTCATGGCAGGCTGCTGGAGGAGCAGCAGCACCAGCAGGCTCAATAATAATGTATGGAGCGGCCGCAGCTCCTGCTGGATGGGTGCTATGTAATGGAGCTTCACTATTAAGAGCAGGAACTTATGCATCTTTATTTAGTGTAATAGGAACAACATTTGGAACTGCTGACGGAACACATTTTAACGTGCCAGACATGAGAGGTATATTTCCAAGAGGTGTTGGAGTTAATGGAACTTTGAGTGATGCAAATGGAATAGGATTTACTGGGGTTTTAGGAACTTACCAAAACGATAAATTTCAAGGACACAAGCATGAATTGCTTGGCAATCTGGTAAGTGGTGGGGGTGGTGATGTTGGCTTTATATTTGGTGGGCGAATCTCATCCTGGAGTCCAGATACTAACGGGCCTATAACGGATGCTACACACGGAACGAATAGGCACGGAGATGAAACAAATCCTGCAAACTTAGGACTTACTTATATCATAAAATACTAAAACAAAACAATGGCAAATCCAATAGGAGTAATAAACAAGGATACATTTTGGGTATATAATGGAAGTACCTGGATAGAATTTCCAGAATTTGAATATTTTAAAATAAAGAAAATTCAGAATCAAATAAATGAATTTGAGGTTAGAGTTTTTGATATTTCTGCTGCAATGAAAGTTTATTTTAAAGAACAGGCAGAGGTTTTATTCTTTTGCGGAACAACTATGATCTTGAAAGGAAGAATTCAAACTATTGAATATGGAGATGCCTTCGAAGTAATTGCAAGAGGATACGGAATGGAATGTAAATTATTAGACAAAGAATATATTTCATCAGGAGATAATCGTATTCAATTTGATAATACTTCTGCAAAAACAATTGTTGGAGATATTAATTCAAATATTTTGACTACAACTAATGCAGGATTATTCGCAACTGATTACGGAAATATTTCTATGAGATATGAATATGCCAATCGATTAAATGCGTTAGGAAAAACCTGTGAAGTAATGGATTATAATTGGTGGGTTTCTCACACATCCGCAAACACTTATTCTGCAAATTATTTGAATGTTAATCTGACTCAAGGTTCAACAGCGAGTGCAAAAACTTTTAATTTAACTTCGAATGCAACTTCTATATCTCAAAGTAAAGATATAAGCAACTTAGTTAATTATGTTCATACTCTTGGTTATGGCGATGGAATTAATCAAATACACACATCAGTTTATGCCGCTTCAACTCAAAGTTCTTTTCTTGCAAAAAATATTGCTGCAACAAATACTACAATAACATGTTCTTCAGTAACTCCTTTTAATAATACTGGCGCAGCAAGAATTGCAGAAGAAGTAATTAATTATGCAGGAAAATCAGGAACAAATTTAACAGGTTGTACAAGAGGAGTTAGCGGTTCAACAGCGAGAGCACATTATAAAAATTGTTACATCGAACAGCACTTCTTGACAAGTTCTGCACAAACTGCAAGTTCAATTGGAGTTCATGGAATGATGGATTATACATTAATTGATAAAACAATTGTTGATTTGGGAACATTAGAAGTTATCGGGTCCGGCTATCTTTCTGATCGTAAAAATCCTATTGTTAGAATATCTATAACTTCCGACGAGCCATTAACAGATGCAGCATTAAATATTGGAGATAACGTAACAGTAACTTCAAGTGAAGCAAATGTCGACGGAATTTATCACATAGTTAGCCAGGAATACAATTCTAATTATGGATTTTTAGAAATGACAACAGAAGTATCAAACCGTCCATTAGAATTTATTGAACAGATGAACAAAGCAAAACAAGAAGCAGAAGCAATGGCTAAATATATGCAAGGCGCAACAAATATTTATTCGCTTAATGAAGTAGAAAATTGTGATATTACACACCCATTAAATTTAAGATTTTTTATTCCAAATGAAGCCGTTGCAATTAACAAAGTTCTTCTTAATTTTAAAATAGAAAATTTCAGATCTAATATTGAAGAGACTAATTATTGGGGAGGAGAAACTTATGGTGTGGGACATAAACATAGTTTAAATTATGGAATTCTTGAAGAAACAGATACAGAAAATATCTATGAATATTGTGATATTGCACCAAATGATGCCTTTCCGGTAAATATCAGAAATCATTCTGCTCAACAAATTATAATTGGGACTTATGGGATAAATGAGGCTTTTAATATTTCAAAAATATCTTTAAAACTTTATAAAGATGGGACCCCAGGAAATCTTTTTTTAAAATTAAGAAATAGTTTAACTGGTTCTGATTTATCTACTGGAAGTTTTAATGCTAATTCTGTATCAGAAACTGCTATGCCTGGAGGATGGTATGATATAAATATGAGTCCTTATGATTTATCTACTTCTTCTTATGTTTTATTAATATCGGGAACATCATCAACTGCAAATAGCACCATGGTTTGTGAAAATGATACTAATCCATATCCGCCAGTAAGTTGGTATTCAAATAATACTGGTTCTACATGGACAGAAGATGCAGATTATGATAATCTTTTTAGAATATATGGAAATCTTCCAACTGCAAGTTCAATAATTATTTCTGCAGGTTCAGAAGGAAGTGAGGAAGTAATAGGAACCTATTCTGCTTCACAATCAGATCTTGATATAACAAATAAAATAACAAGTATTGGGGTTGGGGATTGGGCAAATATAGAGTTTATTCCAAATAAAAGAATGAGGATTGAGGCAAATGCTTATGTCCAGACTTTCCTTGAATCAAAATAAAATTTACATAAATAAACAAAAGATTATTTAAATAAAAAAGGATTAGAAAAAATATGGTAAATAGTATGAGCATGACAAAAGAGCAATTCCTTAAATTGCCAACAGTTCAAAGAGATGTATGCATGTTTGAGAATATTTCTGATATAAAAAAATTAGTTAAGGGATACAAAATATATTATAAAATAACAGCAATCATTGGAAGTTTTTTGGTTGTGGGGATGGGAATTTTATTCTCATTTCATATAGGAAAATAAAATGAAATTTAGTTTTGATGGATATAGATTCAAAGAATGGGTCAAAGC
>SDBV01001969.1_pt1 | contig 30745 bp, 22 predicted proteins | sample 2277081 | NCBI WGS metagenome assembly SDBV01 (sample SAMN10402039, study PRJNA504765) | marine sediment metagenome | isolation source: marine sediment core GS10_PC15, 223 cmbsf | place: Arctic Ocean: Southern Knipovich Ridge | collected 2010 | reverse complement strand
AGATATCCTGCGAGTAAGCCCCACCGTCGATGGTCTCCAAACTATACGTGATCGTCACCTTTGGCTCGGGAAGTGCGTGGGCATTGGTGGTGAGTATCGCCACGGATAAGACAATGCCCAGCATGCACGCTCGCCGTAACAAACTTGTCGAGAGAAGATCTTTTGAATTCATCTGGGTTCCTTTCACCTTCCTGCGTCGAGAAGCGAAATTCGAAAGCTGCAGCGACGTCATTAGGAAGAAGAATCTGCGTTGTCGGAAATGACCGATAATGCGCGTCCTTTTAAGTAAAGCAGAAGAGTGGCGAAAGATCCCCACATCGGGCGCGCGATTTCGCTAGGGCCGCGCTCCGAATTCGACGCGGGTGGGCAGCATGGCACGTCCTAATCGATGAGGCCCCCGCGGGCTCCCCGCGAGAACGATTAGACCAATCGAATCGCTGCATTTTTCCTGTACCTAGTGTCAAGACTAATGATATAGTGTCTACCTGTTAAGAGCGTCCTCTAACATTGAGTGGGGTCTAGATTGAACGGTTCCAGTCCTGCACCGATTCCGGTCGGCCGTCGCGAGCGGCGCAAGCACGAGGTCCACACGCGTCTCTTCGAAGCAGCCCGCCTGCTCTTCAACCAGCAAGGCTACGACGCAACGACCGTCGAACAGATCGCCGAAGCCGCCGACTGCGCGCCGGCAACCTTCTTCAATCACTTCCAGAACAAGCAGACCGTGCTCGGCTTGATGACGGGCGAGGTCGTGTCGCACCTGCAACAGATGCTCGAGGCCGAGTTCAAACACACGGGATCGGCAGAGCAGCGCCTGCTCGGCCTGGCGACAACGGCGGCCAACCAAATCGCCCAGCATCACGACATAGCGCGCCAAGTGGTGCTCGAACTCGTGCGGACGCGCGGGCGACCCGAGGCGCAGACGCCGTATCTGGATCAGATCTTCGAGCCGGTCGAAGGCGTGCTGAGCGAAGGCCAATCGAATAACGAAGTCCGCGACGACCACGACGCTCGCTTTCTGACCCGCATGGTCATCGGGATGCTCAACACCGCGATCACCCACTGGCTCGCCGATCCGAGTTACCCGATCGAACGAGAACTGCCGCGTGCGGCACGCTTCGCCTGGGACGCCGTACGCGCGCAACCCAGCTAACGCCGATTCCGCTCGATCTCGTGCGGTACGCCAGCTTCACGTCAAGCGGCGGGATTGAGCAGATCGGACTCTTGTTGAATTGCTGCCCCCTGAGAGAACGGGCGTCGCGCGAGCGCGGTGATCGCAGACCTCAGACCTGGAAGATGGTTTCGTCGGGCAAGCGGATGGCGGTCAGTTTACCGCCGTAGACGGCGCCGGTATCGATGCCGATGCTGAAGGGGGGATTCCAGCGCACCTGCAGATCGTTCGAGGGGGTGTGGCCGTAGATGACCGTGACGCCGAGCTTGTGGGGGAGGTCACCGGTCGTTCGGTTCCACAAGAAATCCTCCACTTCGGTGCGTCGCAACGCGTACTCGATGTCGGATTCGTTGAGCGCAGAGTTGCTCAGGCCGGCGTGGACGAAGAGATAGTCCCCCTCGCGATGGTGGAGCTCGAGCTTTCGAAAGAAGGCCTCGTGCGTCTTGGGAATCGTGAACAGGGAGGGTTCGAGACCGGATTTGAAGTAGTCGTAGCTGATCAGCGTCCGATCGCCGCCGTTCATCAGAAAGGCGTCGCCCGCGAAGTACAGCGGATCTTCCCAACCCAGAAAGTCGAGGAACATCGACTCGTGATTGCCTATCAAGAACGTGCAAGTCCGCTGCTTGGCGAGCTCGATCAGGTAATCGACCACACCGCGCGAGTCGAGACCGCGGTCCACGTAATCGCCCATGAAGATCAGGCGGTCGTCGTCGCGCAACGGAAGGGCTTCGATGAGTTCTTCGAGCGCCTGCCGTTCACCGTGAATGTCGCCAATCGCGTAGAGCACGAGTCCGATTGATCTCCGGAGTCCAGCGGGGCGAGTGGCCGGTTGGTCGGCCCAGCGCCCCCCGCACCCGACACACCCGCTGCCGCGTCATCGGCGCGGCGTTGGGTGTGCTTGATTGCCCCCGCTCACGCAGCCGCCTCTCCCGTGCGGCGCAACGCGAGCTGTCCACAAGCGGCGCCGATGTCGTCGCCGCGACTGCGCCGCAACGTCACCGTCACTCCCGCGCCCGCGAGGACGCGCAAGAAGGCGTCGACCGCGGCCTCCGATGGCGGTCGGTAGGCGGACTCTGGATGCGGATTCATGAGAATCAAATTCAGCTTGGACGGAATCCCCCGGAGCAAGGTAGGCAATCTCCTCGCATCCTCGAGAGAATCGTTGATGCCCTCGATGAGCGTGTACTCGAAAAAGACCGGCCGCCGACGGTTGACGTCGTCGAGTTGTCGAAGCAGACCGAGCAGCGCGTCGAGCGGGTAGCGCCGGTTGATGGGCACGAGCCGATCCCGCACGCGGTCGGTGGTCGCGTGCAACGACACGGCGAGATTGATCGGAGCGACAGCCAGGAGCTCTGCGATCTTTGGCAGAACGCCGACGGTCGACACCGTAACGCGTCTCGGGGCCATCGCGAAGGCCTTGGGATGCACGAGGATCGCGACCGCCTCGGACACGGCAGCCAGGTTCAGCAGCGGCTCGCCCATCCCCATGAACACAATGTTCGTGATCTTCCGCGGCGCATCCACGAATTCGCGCATCCGACAAACCTGCTCGACGATCTCGGCGGTCGTCAGGTTGCGCGTGAACCCGAGCGCGCCGGTCGCGCAGAACGTGCACGCCAGCGCGCAACCCACCTGGGTCGAGACGCAGAGGGTCGTTCGATCGGCTTCGGGAATCAGGACCGACTCGATCTGCGCGCCGTCGGCGGCGAGCAAAATGGCCTTGAGGGTGCCGTCGGTCGACCGATCCAGGCGGTCGACCTCCAGGCAGCGAGTCTGCCAATGTGCGTGCAGCCGCTCGCGAAGCGCGCGGTCGAGATCGCTCATCTCGCTGAAGTCTTCGACACCGCGCTGATAGATCCACCCCGCGACCTGGTCGGCGCGATACGCGGGCAGCCCCTCGCCGACGAAGTGCTCGCGCAGGCGCTCGAGCGAGTAGTTCTTGAGATTCGGGCGATCGGGCATGCTGGGCAGAGAGTAGGCGCTCGGGCCGCGCACTACGAGACGAACCGGCAAGCCCCACCCGACCGACGAACCTCTTGAGGCCAGACCCGCCGGTCGCTTCCCGCAATTTCTCGATCGACCGTTCGCGACACGTCAGTGCACCGCCCCGCAGCCGCGCGAAATCAGAGGATCTCTTCGGGGTCGAAACCGTGACGTTGGCTCAGTGTGTCGGTCACGTGCCGAATGATCAGCTGGACCGAGCGGTCGAAGGAGATGTTGTCGACGATCGGCACCTCGAAGCGCTCTGCGAGTTCCAGGAAGTGGTCCTGGATCTGGATAATCGAGTCGAGATTTTCCAGGTAGCGGTGGGGCGGGCGGTCCTTCGCCTCCGCGGCCCGCGCCGCAAAGCGGTTGCTGAAGGTTTCCTCGTCGAGCGTACCGACCACGAGAAAGATCACGTCGGCAATTTCCGAAAAGGGCACCAGATCGGTCAGACCCGGAACGATCGACACGCCGTCCATCACCAGGCTCGCGTTCTCGTTCACCGCGCGTTCGAGCGAAGCCCGAATCCCGACCGAGACGATCGCGGCCTGCTCCCGAAATCCGCCGATGACCAGATCGACGCTCTTGCCATCGGCGGGAAGCAATTTGTGGGCGTCGTACGACGAACCGTGAATCGCCGGCGAAAGCGCCCGTGAGAGCATCAGGCGCATGATCTGGCGGATCGAGTCCGTGGACAGCACCCGGCCGATCCCGAGCCGGTGGGCGACTTCGAGCGCGAGGGAGGTTTTCCCCACACCAGCTGCGCCACCGAGTAGGATGATCACGGGCCGATCGGGGTTCTGGTACTTGCGCCAGATCAGATAGCGCCGAGCGGCCTCGCCGCCCATGCGCCGGTTGAGCGCATCGTACGCCAACTCTCTCAGTTCACGGCGATCGACCTCGCGCGCGCCCCGGTTGACGAGATCCCGCTCGATGTCGCGCGCGACGTCGAAGGCGTCGTTGGGCTCGATGGCCGCAGCGAGCAGTGACTGGGAGAGAATCCCCTTCGAAAACGGCGAGCCCCTGCCCCGGCCCGTGACGGTGATCTCATCGTCGACTGGCAGCGCAGCTTCGACGCGATCGCTCTGCGGGCCGAGAAGCTCCAGAACCGCCTTGGTGAGCTCGTCTTTGGGAACGACCGAACGGCCCCGGAGGCGCTCGCGGATCCGGTTGGCGGTCCGATACGCCTCGTCAAAAGCGATTCCGCGCGCCATCAGCGAGTGGACCATGATGCCGCGCATGAAGGGGCGCCGGTTCGAGGCGTCTTCGACGAGGATCCGATCCGGGTCCGAATCGCCGCTCCACTCGTGCCGATTGTCCCCAGAATCCGCCATCGGGCCAAGCTAACCCACGCCCGATGCCACCGCGAATCGGAGGGCAGTGCGGCAAGCGACCCCATTTACAAGGGGTTTCACCTCAAAGCGCAACAAATTCTCGATGTTTTGGGTTGACTTTTCGGGCAGCCGGACCCTACGTTTGCATCGACTAGCTTGATAGGGGGCTTTGGGCAGTTTCGGGGCCATCGAGATGAATTCTGTCAGGGACTGTTTTCGGACGCGCGATGTCGTGGATCTGTTGAAGATCTCGCGACGGCAGCTGCAGTATTGGGCGCAGACTGGCCTCGTCGAACCCAGCGCAAAGACCCCAGGAGGGCACAGCAGATACAGCTTTGAGGACCTGGTGGCCCTCAAAGCCGCAAAACGACTGATCGATTCCGGTGTTTCGGTCCAACGGATCCGCGCTTCCATCGGTGCGCTGCGCAAGATCCTTCCGACCGTGAAACGGCCTCTCGCCGAACTGGTGCTCGTCGCAACGGGCGACGTGGTCCTGGTGTTCCGGGGCAACACAGCTTTCGATGCTGTCTCGGGCCAGGAGTGGGTGTTCGAAGTCGCGAAATTTGGTCGCGAAGTCGAGGCGTGGCGGCGCTCCGTCGCAACATTGCCGCCGATCCGCAAGATCCAGCCCAACGAGAGATCGGTCCACGATCGGACGGCTTGATGATTTTGAGATTGTCTTGACCCAGTAGCTCGGCCCCGACCCACCGGAGAAATGGCCGCGGCGCAAGTCGCCGCGGCTCGAGCCGGATCAGCGTCGATGGCAGATCGCCCAGGCGATTCGCAACGCGCCATCCGGAGAGGGGGGGGGGACGCCAATGCGGGTCATCGCAATCGTGAACCAGAAAGGTGGCTGCGGGAAGACCACGACGACGGTCAATCTCGCGGCGGCGCTCGCGGCGGACGGCGCCCGAGTCCTTGTCATCGATATCGATCCACAGGCGCATGCGACGCTCGCCCTGGGGATAGATCCGGAGAAGGTCAACGAGAACCTCTACGAGGTCCTCGCCGAACCGGATGGCCCCGAATACCTGCAAGAGATCATCCTCAAAGTGGGCGAGAACCTGGATCTCGCTCCGTCGGGCATCGTGCTCTCGGCGCTCGAGCAGAAGCTCGCCTCCGAGCGTGTCGAAGCGAGGACAGAGCGCCTTGGCGCGGCTCTCGACTCGCTCCCCGAGGACACCTACGAATACGCACTGATCGACTGCCCACCCAATGTGGGCGTGTTGACCTTCAATGCGCTGCGCGCCGCGAGCGAGGTGATCATTCCGCTCGAAACCAGCCGATTCGCGATGCACGGCGTAGAAAAGCTGCTGGAAACAATCGCACTGCTGACCGAGCGGATTGGCCACGACCTGACCGTTCGGATCCTGACGACCCTCTACGACGGCCGCACGCGATTCTCCCGGGCGACGCTGGCCGAGATTCGCGAGTCCTTCAAGGACATGTGCTTCGACACCGTCATCCGACTCAATGTGAAGCTTCGAGAGGCCGCTGGACGCGGGCGGCCGATTGCGAGCTTCGCTGCGTCGGCGAACGGCGCAGTGGATCACGCGGCCCTGGCCGTCGAGGTGGATGCCTCGGCGCCCGGAGCCAGCCTCGATGCCTCGGCGCCCGTGCAACCCCAGTCCAGCCTCGAGGTCACCCCCGAGGCCTCGCCACTCGTGCAGTCCGCGCAACTCGAGTCCAGCCTGGAGGCCTCCTCCGAGACCGCACAGCCTGAGTCCAGCCTCGAGGTCTCCTCCAAAGCCGCACAGCCTGAGTCCAGCCTCGAGGTCGCCTCCGAAGCCGCACTGCCTGAGTCCAGCCTCGAGGCCACCCCCGAGGCCTCGGCGCCTCGGGAAGTCGTGGTGCGGTTCCGCGATATGCAGGCCAACGACGTGAGGATTGCGGGAGACTTCAATGGCTGGGTTCCCGACAAGGGCGTGCGGTCGCTGATCGAATCCGAGGGACAGACACGGGTCTGGACGAAGATCCTCTTGCTCGCACCGGGCACCTACCAGTATCGCTACGTGGTCGACGGAGAATGGCGGGCGGATCCGGAGAACCCCGAGGTCATTTCGAGCGCGGTCGGCGGGCGCAATTCGGTTCTGGTGGTGCGCTAACGGAGTGCTAAGTACTCTGTTCCGTCGCCCGGTGCGGTGGGGTCGGTCCCGACTCGGCGGGAAACGCGTAAGCCGCCGCAATCCCCCCTGAGCGGCAATCTGTATGTGGCCAGTCGTAGGTAAACCGCTGGTTTTGGCCGGCCGTAGCTGGCCGTCGGGGAATTGATCCGAAATTGGCGCGGAAACTCGAAGACGTACTCGACTATTTCTTGCCGGGAAGCGGCATCCCAGCGTCGCTGCCGCGCGCCAGCGCGCATCCGGATGAAGATTCGCAACGGACGAATCACTCACAATCCGAATGGAACCCGGGGTCGAATTCGAACCCGCGGACGCGTGCGCAGCGACCCGCCGCGCTGCCGATCATTGCGCTGCCCATCGGAGACCAGGATGTCGTACACGCGGCGTTCGCGTGGAACCTCGTCGTGGAAGCCGCTCGACTCGGCGCCAATGCCACCCTGCTCGCCCCGGCCGATTCAGCGGCCGCATCGCTCTGGCCGCCCGCTGGACTTGGCCCGGTCGGCGCCAAGCTCGAACTCGTGGGCGCGGCGAACCTGCGCGAGCTGAATCGCGCCGCCCTGGATGCCGCGGTGTCGCGGGCCGCGGACGCTACGAACGGTGGTGTGATCCTGGTTCGGGTGCCGCCGGCGTGGTTGAACGGCTCGTCGGACGGACGGGCGCTGTTACGCTGGGTCTTGCTCTTTGCGACCACGGAGCCCAATGACCTGCGAGAAACCTACGGATTGGCCAAGCGCATCGTTCGGATCGGCCCGACCCCGCGAATCGGCATCACGATCCACGGGGCTCGACGCATCGAGGAGGCCGAGCGCGCGTTCTCTCGACTCGCCGACACCGCACAACGACATCTGGGGCATTCCGTCGTGAGCTACGGTCTTCTCGTGGACGATCTTCAGATCTATCGGGCCATCGTCGCGCACCGCCCGATCGGACTCGAGCATCCGCAGTCCCGCGCCGCACGCGCACTGCGCGACGTCGCGCAACTGCTGCTCGACGATGCACAGGACCACGCGCTTGACTGACTTGAGACTCGCCGAGGCGCCACGCCGGTCCCAGTTGATCGAAGGACTTCGCAGCCGACTCAGCGAGGTCGTTCCGGCGTTGCGGCTGATCGCGGAGGACACGCTGGGCGCGGACTCCCGCATCGACTTCGTCGGCGTCGAGCCGGCGGGGCGCGTGGTTTTGATCCTCGTCGGCGAGGAGGGCGACGATCTCGAACTGATCGGCCGAGCCGTCGCGCAGCGCGCGTGGGTCGAACCGCGGATTCGAGACTGGATTCAGCTCGCGCCCAACCTCGGCGTGCGGCCGGGCGCGGGGACGCGCGCCATCCTGCTCTGCCCCTCCTTTCGCTACGAAACCGAGACCGCCGCGGCCGCGCTCGGCGACCAGGCCGTCACCCTGGTCCGGTATCGCTGCCTGCAAAACGGGGGCAACTTCGAAATCCTCACCGAGCCGATCGCTCGAGAGACCGCCCGCGGTTCGGCCCCGCCGAGGCCGGACCGCTCCAGCCTTCCCGCGTTCCGGACCGGGCTCAGCCACGAGGACCTCGGGCTGACCGCGGAGGAGTCCGTCGAATTCGAATGACTCCGGGCCTCCCCGGGGGATCCGAACACCGGCATCCGGTGACCATTTTTGACACCCATCGCGCGGCCCGGGCCACCCCCTTTCAGAGCTCCATTGCTTCAGGCTGCGAAGACGCTGCGTTGCCTCTGAAATGGCGTCACGGGGTGCGGAGACACTGAAGATGAATGCTGCGGATGACGCGGTCGCTGCTTCCGACGTCGAACTGATCGAGAGGGTTTTGAGCGGCGATCGGGCCTCTTTCTCGCTCCTCTACGAGCGCTACTTCCGGCGGGTCTACCGCTTCGCCGGCCGGCGCATGAACAATCGCGCGGACATCGAAGACACCGTTCAGGAGGTCTTCACCAACATCTTCGCTTCTCTCGAATCGTTTCGCTCCGATGCGCCGTTCGCTGCCTGGGTGTTTGGTGTAACCCGAAGAACCGTCGCCAACCGATTCAAGAGGAAGAGACATCCGACAGTGTCCATCGACTTGGAAGACGAGTCGCGCCTGATCGGTAACGCGGTCTGGCGCGAGCCCACTCCGCTCGAGCACTACGAGTGTCGGGAGCGACTGAGCCGGCTTCAAACAGCCGCCGACCGTGACCTGTCGCCGATGCAACGACGCTTCTTCGAGATGCACCACCTCCAGCACCAGAGCATTCGCGAAATCGCGCGCGTGACCCACAAGAGCACCGACGCCGTAAAATCCGATCTCTACCGCGCCCGCCGGGCACTGCTCGCTCGCTGATCTGCCGAAGATCGACGGTAACCCCTGGTCTACCCATCCGGCCCAACCGGAACATTCCGGATCGCCAATAGGGTTCCGCCCGCGACCAAGAGCGGCATCGCGGCAAAATTGAGGCCGGGCACCCAGCAGATCAGAAATGCCGCGCCGCCAAAGCCCACGACTGCGGGTTTGTTGGTCATCAGCCAGACCCGCTTCTGCCTAAACGAATAGCGCCGGCGATCGAGCGTGTAGCTCGCGTAATCGAGGGGTAGGAAGAAGATTGCGAAAACCACGATCGACGGGCCGGTCAAGAGATGCGCCCCCGGAATCAGGAATCCCAACAAGACGAGGCTCCCGACCACGACGAGAAAGAAGACCGCCCTGCGCAGTTCCTCGCGCAGCGAGCGAAGCGCATCCGCACCGCTACCCATCAGGCCCGAGGCTGCATCCTCTTCGACCGCTCCGGTTTCGATCCATTCGACCCGGCTCGCGAGCACGTCGAGGAACGGAGACGCGAGCACGTTCGCGACGAGAAAAGAGATCAGCAAAACGACACCCGCGACCACGGCGAAGATCAGCGCACCGAGGATGGCCAAAGCCGCCTTCGCGGGGCCCACCCATAGCCACGCGACCCAGCTCGCGGCCTCTGGGGCGGGCAGCCAGAGCGTCGCCCATGCATAGAGACCGCCCGCATGGGCGACCAGCACTGAAACCGCCACCGCGAAGGCCAACAGCGAAAACCCGATGGGCGCCGCTGCCAGCGCCCAGAGCCGCTTCTCCCTCAGCAGCAGCCGCCCCCCCTCCAGCGGCAGTTGAAATCCGTCCAACAGCGAGAGCGGGCGCGCCATGTGCGTCTCCGGCAGAGGTAAGGGGCCGTCTATACTACAATCCCGAGCCGAAATACTCGATTTGATGTCCATCGATCACTTGTCGCGAAAATTGGAGCCCTGACGATGATTTGCCACCTGCGCACGGCGGCGATTGGATTCGGCCTGCTGGCCACCCTCGCCTGTCAACACCTGAACCAAAACCAACCTGACGGCGACGAATCGGGAGGGCCGGCGAGTTCAGCGACGGCGGCGATCATCGACGGTCGAGCGGTCACCGTGGGCGAACTCGATGATTTCGTCAAAGAGGGGCTCTTCAGCGACGCGACTTCGGAGCGCAGCCCGGCAGCGCTCTACGAAGTGCGCTTTCGCAACCTCAAGGGAATGATCGACGAGCTGGTCGTCGAGAAGGCCGCCGCTGCGGCGAATCTGTCATCCGAGGACTACCTCAAACAACAGGTCGAGGCCAAAGGCGAAGTGCCGGAGGAAGAGATCACCGCGTTCTATGACGAACGCATCGATCAGATGGGCGGACTCTCCCTGGACGAGATGAGGGATCGGATCAGCGCCTACATCAAGGAGCAGCGCGTCGTGACGATCGTCGCCGATCTCAGAGACCAGGCCGCCACGGAAATCCTGCTCGAACCCGCCCGCCTGGAAGTGGAAGCGATCGGGCACTCCAAGGGTCCCGACGATGCGGTCGTGACCATCATCGAATTCAGCGACTTCCAGTGTCCATACTGCCAACGCGTCGTGCCGACCATCGATCAGATCCTGACCAAGTACCCGACCCAGGTGCGATTCGTGTTCCGGAACCTGCCCCTGAGCATGCACCCGCGCGCACAAGCCGCGGCGGAAGCCGCCGCCTGCGCGGGCAACCAGGGGAGCTTCTGGGACTACCACGATGTGATCTTTACGACTCCCCGCGCGCTCTCGGACGAAGACCTCGAGCGTTATGCATCCGAAATCGGTTTGGAGATGGCGGCGTTTCGCCAGTGCGTACAAGATCGAGAGACCCAACAGATCGTCGATGCGGACCTCGCCACCGCGGAAAACCTGCGCATTTCCAGCACACCGTCATTCCTGATCAACGGAATTCCCTTGAGCGGAGCGCGAAGCCTCGAGGCATTTTCGGAGGTCATCGACGCAGAGATCGCGCGGAATTCAGCCGACGGATCCGAAGCGGCCCGCTGATGAGCCTGATGGCGAAGATCTTCAAGGCCTACGACATCCGCGGCGTCACGCCCGACGAACTCGACGCGGAGGGCGCCCACCGCATCGGCCGCGCGGCGGCGCGCTTCATCGGCGCGGCCACGCTGGCCGTGGGCCGAGACGCGAGGCAGAGCTCTCCGGAATTGTTCGAAGCGCTCGTGCGGGGCATCAACGACGAAGGGGTCGACGTCGTCGACCTCGGACTCGCCTCGACGCCAATGGTCTATTACGCGGTGGAGGCGTTGGCGGTCGGCGGGGGCATCATGGTCACCGCCTCCCACAATCCGGCTCGATACAACGGATTCAAGATCTGCCGCGAGCACGCAATCCCGATCGGCGAAGCGAGTGGACTGCTGGAGATCGAAAAACTCTCGGCCGAAATCTCGAACGAGGCGCCTCGTTCGAAACGCGGAACAATGCGATCCGTCGACGTTCGCGCGGGCTACGTCGACCACGTCCTCACGGTTGGGCGCGAACGCCCGAGGCTCAAGGTCGCGATCGACTGCGGCAATGGCATGGCTGCGGTCGGATTGGAGCCGCTGCTGGAACGCCTGGATCTCAAAGTCGAACGCCTCTACTTCGAGCCGGACGGAACTTTTCCGAACCACGAAGCCGACCCCCTGAAGCCCGAGAACCTGCGCGACCTGGTGGCCGCGGTGCGTCGAATCGGAGCCGATTTCGGCGTCGCGTTCGACGGAGATGCGGATCGCGCGGTCATCGTCGACGAAGCGGGCGTTCCGATTCCCTCCGATCTGATGACGGGTCTGCTCGCCCGACGCCAGCTCGAGCGCCACCCCGGCGGGCGCGTCTTGTACGACCTGCGCTCCAGCCGCACCACGGCAGAAGAAATCGAGGCCGCGGGCGGCGTGGCTGAGATGTCTCGCGTGGGACACTCGTTCGTGAAGGCGCAGATGCGCGAAGTCGGCGCCATCTTCGCGGGCGAACTCTCGGGGCACTTCTACTTTCGTTTCTCGCCCACGCTGGTTGCAGACGACGGCATCGCCGCGTTCGTGGCGGTGCTCGACCTGCTCGCGTCAGAAAATCGCCCCCTATCCGAAATCGTCGCCCCGCTGAGGCGCTATTCGGCGAGTGGAGAAATCAATCGCCGGGTGGACGACATCGAGACCATTATCGAAGCCATCCGATCGGAGCACGCGGACGCTCCTGTCGTCTCACAACTCGACGGGCTGTTGGTTCGCTACCCGGATTGGTGGTTCAACCTGCGACCGTCCAACACCGAGCCCGTTCTGCGGCTGAACCTCGAAGCCGACAACGAGTCGTTGATGATCGAGAAGCGAGACGCCCTGCTCGCGCAAATCGGCGGCTGCTAGAAAATGGGCATTGACCCCACGGATCGGGATCTGTAGCGCGGCCAAAACGCCCGCCAATCACATGTCGTGGCACCCCATGCAGAGGTCGGTTTGCCTGGATCCCATGGTGAGACCGCTTCCTGCCGTACAGCGGTCGAGCACTGTTGACTCTGCGTAGATTTTTACCCCGCCGTCAGCGGTGTCTTCGCGAAGTATGTGACATGAAATACAGCTCACCCGCCCATTCACGAGCTTGATCTTCTCATCCAGAGATTCTTTGGGACGAAGAGTCGTTGAGATTTTCTGTGCGTAATCCGCGTAACGCATTCCCACTGGATGGTTGACGGTCTGCCTCCCGCTAAACTGCATTGGGGTGTTGGCCGATTTGGCGATGATCTGTATCGCATTGGTTCCGTCGTGGCAGTTCAAGCACGTCATGGCGACTTCATCGAGCTCTGGTTTTTCCGCGCCGACGAGGTAGGCATCGATTTCTGTGCCCAAGACGAATTTTTGAAACTTCGCTGAAAATCCCTCGGCAAAGGCCTGCGTCGCGAACAACAAGCCCACGATGATGACGGAAGAACTTTGCAGGCTCTTCATGGCTTCTCTATCACGTCCAGTTTGGCTTCAGCCAAACTTCATCTCGGCGTAAACTTCCCGGAACTCGTAAAGATGTGTATACGTTCGAGTACCGTAAATGAGCGCACGTGTGCGAAGATCGTAGCTATGTGTATATAAACGAATCTCGTAAATATGTGTATGCGAATGCTATCGGTGCTACAACTTGAAACTTTAGAGAGCGAGAGTCGACTGAAAGGCAAGCAAGGGGGGGCGTTCGTTCATGATTCAATGACTGGTACGAACTAGCGGGGTTCTTCTCCCTGGAATTCCCCGCCTTTCTGGGTTGTTTCCATTCTTTCTAGGTAGTTTTCACTCGTATTTTTGGTGATGAAGAGTGACGCATGATTGCAATTTTCTGCACAAATGATCGCAGAAGAGATGGGTAAAAATAAAAGAGAAGGCAGTAAACCACCCACCTCTCGAAGAGCTTCATGGTCTCTGTAAAATAGAAAACGCCCGGGGAACTACATGGATACTGGGGTGCTTGCAGATGTGCGTAGTCGATCGATCTAGATGCAACTTAATGATATCTGCATGAACAATCTTCAACTCTCTGGATTGGGGGAGAGGACGTTCGACCGCAGGGCGGTACCAGCCGACTCGAGAGGCGCCGCGAGCGCGAGCGATTGACTGGCAAGGCCGGGGGACTGCTCCTGCCAGCCGGACCCCGCACCCAGATCGTAGGCGTGCATGCCGTGCTCGCTCAGGTCGAGGCCCTCGAGTTCTTCTTCTTTGCTCACGCGGATCCCCAGCGTCAGCTTGAGGACGGCAAAGATGCCCAGGGCCGAAGCGAAGGTGAAGGCGCCGTAGCAGACAACCCCGATGAGCTGAAGCAGGAACGTGTGCTCCGCGTTGGTCGAGAAGATCCCGACCGCCAGGGTGCCCCAGACGCCGCAGGTGAGGTGCACCGAGATCGCGCCCACCGGGTCGTCGATCTTCACGCGATCAAAGAACAACACCGAACCCACGACTAGCGCGCCGGCCACGGCGCCGATGACCACGGCCGAGGCGATGCCAACGGTGTCGGCGCCCGCCGTGATGCCCACCAGGCCCGCCAGCACACCGTTTAGGGCCATGGAGAGGTCCGGCTTGCCGAACACGAACCAGGAGGTGGCCATCGCGACGACGGCGCCCGCCGAGGCCGAGAGGCAGGTGGTGACCAGCACGAAGGAGGTGAGAGCGGGGTCGGCGCTCAGCACGGAGCCACCGTTGAAACCGAACCACCCGAACCACAGCAAAAAGACGCCCACCGTGGCCAGCGGCATGTTGCTGCCGGGGATGGCGTTGATCCTGCCACCCACGTACTTGCCCAGGCGCGGCCCCAGCAGCAGCACGCCGGCCAGGGCGCCCCAACCGCCCACCGAGTGCACCAGGGTGGAACCGGCGAAGTCGTGGAAGCCCATGCCGTCGAGGAAGCCACCGCCCCACTTCCAGGATCCCGCGATCGTGTAGACGACAGCCACGAAGATGGTGGCAAAGATCATGAAGGCAGAGAGCTTGATGCGCTCCGCCACGGCACCCGAAACGATGGTGGCGGCCGTCGCGGCGAACATCGCCTGGAACAGAAAGTCTGTCCAGTAGGTGTAGCCGCCGCTGGCGTACTCCGGCGTGCTGGCCGCTGCATCGTAGCCGCCGGCGAGCCCCGCGCCTGCAAATCCGAGGAAGCCATTGAATTCTCCCGGGTACATGAGACTGAAACCCACCAGGGCATAGGTGAGGATGCCGGCGGACACGATGAAGGTGTTCTTGAACAGGATGTTCGTCGTGTTCTTGGCGCGGGTGAGGCCAGACTCGAGCGTCGCGAAGCCCAGGTGCATGATGAACACCAGGCCCGCGCACAGCATCATCCAGACGTTGTTGGCGACAAAGACTCCGTCGTTGGCGACGAAGGTGCCGGGCGAGACAGCGTCCTCGGCGAGGCCGATCGCCGGTAGGAACAGGCCGCCGGCCAGAACCAGCGCGGGTGCGATCTGCTTCATGATTCGATCTTTCCTCCGAGGGGGTGAATCGAGTGGGCAATGCTCCCGTGGGTTTTCCCGTGCGCCAAAACCCGCCCCCCTGATCGCCGGGCGACGCTGTCGGAGCCCTAGAGCAACGCCCGTGCCAAAGCGTTGAAGCGCGCGCAGCGGGCGCAACAGGCCGAAAGCGTGCCGATTTCGACCCAGAGCGGCTGATCCGCGCCACGGAACGGCCAGAATTAGCACCCGGACTGTCGCGCGCTGCCCAGCAACTGGGCAGCCCTTGGTCACGACTTGGGCAGACGCTGGCTCCAGAGCCCAACACCGAGCCCTCACTCGCACCCCGATCGGGCCGTCCAGGCCGCTCGAGAACTGTTAACCGAAAAGTGTCAGATGTACGCGTTGCGTGACTGGAGGTTCGACATATTCATGAGATAGACGTCCATGGCGCGCGCGGCCTCTCGCCCCTCCCAGATGGCCCAGACGACGAGTGATTGGCCACGGCGACAGTCGCCCGCGGCGAATACGCCGGACTCGCGGGTCGCGAAGGCGCGCGGATCGGCTGCAATGTTTCCGCGCTCGTCCAACGCGACGCCGAGTTCCTCGAGCAGCGGCGTGCACGGCGAACCGTTGAAGCCCATCGCGAGCAGAACGAGATCGGCAGGAATCTCGAACGCGCTGCCGGGGATCTCCTCCATCGCTGCACGGCCCGACGCGTCGCGCTTGCCAGACTCGATCCGCGCGGCGTGTAGTGATCTCACTCGACCTCCCGAGCCCGCGAAGCCCCGGGTGAGCACCGCGAACTCACGCTGGCCGCCCTCTTCGTGGGAACTCGAGGTGCGGTAGAGCAGCGGCCATTGCGGCCAGGGCGTCGTGGGCGAGCGCTCATCGGGCGGCTGCTCGAGCAGTTCGAGCGAGGTGACGGATGTCGCGCCCTGCCGCAGCGCGGTGCCCACGCAGTCCGAGCCGGTGTCGCCCCCGCCGAGCACCACCACGTGCTTGCCCGTGGCGAGAATCTCCTCTGCGGCTTCCGGCGGCTCTCCCGCGACCCTGCGGTTTTGCTGGGCCAAGAATTCCATCGCGAAGTGAATCCCGGCAAGCGCGCGGTCCTCTACCCGAAGGTCTCTCGGCTGCTCGCAGCCCAGGCACAGAAGGATGGCGTCGAAGTCGCTGCGCAGATCCTTGACCGAGACATCCACACCGACGTCGACACCCACACGGAACGCCACGCCTTCCCGCTCCAGCTGTTCGAGTCGGCGATCGATGATCTCCTTCGCGAGTTTGAAGTCGGGAATCCCGAATCGGAGCAGTCCGCCCAGGCGCTCGTTCTTCTCGAAGACCGTCACCCGATGGCCAGCGCGGTTGAGCTGTTGCGCGGCGGCCAACCCGGCGGGACCGGAACCCACCACGGCCACTGAATGGCCCGAACGAGTGAGCGGAGGCCTCGGCTGGATCGAGCCGCGCTCCCAACCCCTGCGCGCGATCTCCCACTCGATCTGCTTGATCGAAACGGGGTCATCGTTGATCCCGAGCACACAGGCGGCCTCACAGGGTGCCGGACATACGAGGCCCGTGAACTCGGGGAAGTTGTTCGTCGCGTGGAGCCTGACCAGCGCGTCTTCGCCCTTCTCCCGATAGATCAGGTCGTTCCAGTCAGGGATGATGTTTCCGAGCGGGCAACCGTTGATGCAAAAGGGGATACCGCAATCCATGCAGCGCGCGGCCTGACGCTGCACCTGCCCGTCCGGCGTATCGAGGTGGACAGGATTCCAATCTCGCACACGCGATTGGACACACCGGTAGCGCGTGCCCTCGCGGGTGTATTCGAGAAAGCCCGTCGCCTTACCCATCACCGCCCTCGGTCTCGAGCCGCGCCGCCAGGGCGCGCTTCAGGTCTCGTGGATGGACCTTCACGAAGCGCGGCGCGCAGTCCTCCCATTTGCGGAGAATCTCTCGCGCGCGCTCACTACCCGTGTACGCGTGGTGGTTGCGGATCATCTGCTGCACGATTTCGAGGTCGTCGGGCTGCAGGCGCTCGAGATCGACGCGGGCGGGATTCACCCGCTGGGCGAAATCACCGTCGATGTCGAACACGTAGGCGAGGCCCCCGCACATCCCGGCGCCGAAGTTGCGGCCCGTCTTGCCGAGGATCACCACGCGGCCGCCGGTCATGTACTCGCAGCCGTGATCGCCGACTCCCTCGACCACGGCATCGGCGCCGCTGTTCCGAACAGCAAAGCGCTCGCCCGCCACACCCTCGAAATAGGCTTCGCCAGAAGTCGCACCGTAGAGCGCGACATTGCCCGTGATGATGTTCTCGGCCGGGTCGAAGCGGGACCGCTCGGGGGTCCGAAGGATCAGCTTCGCGCCGCACAACCCCTTGCCGCAGCCGTCGTTGGAGTCGCCCGTGACCTCGAGCGTGATGCCGCGGGTACAAAACGCACCCAAGCTCTGGCCCGCGCTGCCGTCGAAGCACAGCCGGATCGTGTCCTCGGGCAGCCCTTCGACCCCGTAACGGCGGGAGACCTCGGCTCCGAGCAGCGTGCCGACGGTGCGGTTGACGTTGCGGATCGGCAGCGCGATCTCGACGGGCTCGCCGCGCTCCAGGGCGGCCTCGGCGCGCTCGATCAGGGTCGCATCGACGGAACCGTCGAGTTCCGCATCGAGGGACTGGGATGACACATTGCGAATCGCGTGGGGAACCGCGGGGCGATGCAACAGTTCGGAGAGATCGATCCCCGACGCCTTCCAGTGCTCGACAGCGGCGCGCACATCGAGGCAATCCGCGCGACCGACCATCTCATCGATGCTGCGGAAACCCAGCCGCGCCATGATTTCGCGGAGTTCTTCGGCGACGAAGAAGAAGTAGCGCACGACGTGCTCCGGCTGTCCCGCGAAGCGCGCGCGGAGTTCGGGGTCTTGGGTCGCGATGCCAACCGGGCAGGTATTCAAATGGCAGACGCGCATCAGCACGCAGCCGATTGCCACCAGCGGTGCAGTCGCAAAGCCGAACTCGTCAGCGCCGAGAAGTGCAGCGATCGCAACGTCGCGCGCAGTCTTCAAGCCACCGTCAGCCTGCACACGAATGCGCCCGCGAAGATCGTTGAGCACCAGCGTTTGCTGAGCCTCGGCCAGGCCGATCTCCCACGGCACGCCGGCGTGTTTGATCGACGCGAGCGGCGAAGCTCCCGTGCCCCCATCGTGGCCCGAGATCAGCACGCCATCGGCGCGCCCCTTGGACACGCCGGCGGCGATTGCGCCCACCCCTGATTCGGCGACCAACTTGACGCTCACCTGTGCGTGGCGATTGGCGTTCTTGAGGTCGTAGATCAGCTGGGCGAGATCCTCGATGGAGTAGATGTCGTGATGCGGGGGCGGCGAGATCAGGCCCACACCCGGCGTGGAATGCCGCGTCCTGGCAATCGTCGCGTCGACCTTGTGGCCCGGAAGCTCCCCGCCCTCCCCGGGCTTGGCGCCCTGGGCGATCTTGATCTGCAGCTCGTCGGCGTTGACCAGATACCAGCTCGTTACGCCGAAGCGACCGGACGCCACTTGTTTGATCGCGCTGCGCCGCGAGTCGCCATTCGGCTCTGGAGTAAATCGCGCCGGATCTTCGCCGCCCTCACCGGTGTTGCTCCGCGCCCCGATTCGATTCATCGCAATTGCGAGAGTCTGGTGGGCCTCGAGGGAGATCGAGCCGTAGGACATCGCGCCGGTGCAAAAGCGCTTCACGATTTCTGTCGCGGGTTCGACGTCGTCGAGCGAGACCGGTGACTCGGCCCAGCGAAAGCGAAAGTTGCCGCGCAGCGTACAGGCCTGCTCGGCTTCGGCGTCGGCAGATCGTGAAAACGCGCGGTAGCTCTCGAAGCTGTCTTCGCGCACGGCATGCTGGAGCGTCGCGGTGGTGTCTGGGTTGAAGGCGTGGCGCTCTCCGCGCGGCCGCCACTGGTAGAGGCCGCCCGCCTCGAGTTCCGGATACACATAGCGGCCACCCGCAAAGGCTCGGCGGTGGCGGATTGCGGACTCTTCTGCGATCACGTCGTAACCCACGCCGGATACGCGCGAGACGGCCCCACTGAAGCAGCGATCGACGAGACCGCGATCGAGTCCAACGGCTTCGAAGATTTGGGCACCGCGGTAACTCTGCAGCGTCGAGATCCCCATCTTCGCCATCGTCTTGAGCAGGCCCTTGTCACAGGCGGCGAGGTAGTTGCGGACTCCCGCTTCGAGGTCGACTTCCTCGGGCACAAAGGTCGTCTCTTGCACGAGCTCTTGGACCGTCGCAAGCGCGAGATAGGGATTGATCGCGCCCGCACCAAATCCGACCAGCAGCGCAAAGTGCGCCACATCCCGCGCCTCACCCGTCTCGCAGAGGATTCCGCACTGGCTGCGCAGCCCTTCGCCCACCAGGTGATGATGGACAGCTCCGGTTGCCAGCAACATCGGGATCGGAGCCTGCTCGGAGTCGATTCCGCGGTCGGAGAGAATCAGTAGGTTTACGCCGCTGCGCACTTCGCGGGCGGCGGTGAGACACAGATCATCGAGCGCGCCGCGAAGGCCCGCGCCCCCGTCGGCCACCTTGAACCGGGTCGAAAGGGTCTGCGCGCAAAAACCGGGCAGATCGATCTCGCGAATCCGCGCGAGCTGATCGTCGGTCAGCACCGGGCGCGCGCAGCGCAGCATGCGCGCGTGCTCGGGCGTCTCGTTCAAGAGATTCTTCTCGGCGCCGAGCGTCGAGTAGAGCGACATCACCGCGCCCTCGTTGATCGAGTCCATCGCGGGGTTCGTAACCTGGGCGAACTGCTGCTTGAAGTAGTCGTAGAGCATGCGCGAGCGGTCGGAGAGACAGGCGAGGGCGGCATCTTCACCCATCGATCCAATCGCCCAATTTCCGCCCGCTGCCATTGGTGCCAGCAACAGCTTGAGGTCTTCGGAGGTGTATCCAAAGGCCTGCTGGAGCCGAAAGCGCCGGTCGGAATCCATCGGCTCGCCGGCTGCGGATGCCGGCGGGAGATCGGAGAGTTTCACGAGATTCGCGTCGATCCATTGGCGGTAGGGTCGTCGCTCGATGTAGCGGGCCTTGACTTCGGCGTCGTCGATGATCCGGCCCCGTTCGAGATCCACCACGAAGACCTTTCCGGGGTGTAGGCGCTCCTTCAGCACCACGTCTTCAGCGGGAACGTCGAGTGCGCCGACCTCCGAGGCCATGATCACCAGATCGTCCGTTGTGACGACATAGCGCGACGGGCGAAGGCCGTTGCGATCGAGCACGGCACCAACCTGCCTGCCGTCGCTGAACGCGATCGAAGCGGGCCCGTCCCAGGGCTCGATCAAAAAGGAGTGGTACTCGTAGAAGGCGCGCAGCGCGGGGTCCATCTGCGCGTGGTTCTCCCAGGCCTCAGGAATCAACATCAACATGGCTTCCGCGAGTTCCCGGCCGCTCAAGCACAAGAACTCCAGCATGTTGTCAAGCTGTGCAGAATCGCTCCCGCCCTCGCGCAAAATGGGATAGAACTTCGCCAGATCGTCACCGAAGTGCTCCGATTCCAGCGTGCCCTCGCGCGCTCGCATGGCGTTGCGATTGCCCTTGAGGGTGTTGATCTCACCGTTGTGCGCGAGATATCGAAACGGCTGAGCGAGGTCCCACTCGGGAAACGTGTTCGTGCTGTAGCGCGAGTGAACGAGAGCCAGCGCGGATTCTAGCGCGGGCTGCGACAGGTCCGGGTAGAAGTCGCGCAATTGTGTCGCGAGCAGCATTCCGGTGTAGACGAACGTGCGGCTCGAGAGGCTCGCCACATAGGCGAAGGCGTCGCGATCTCGCTGGCGATTCTCGAACTGCCGCCGGATCGCGTAGAGGCGCCGCTCGAAGGCATCTCCATCGAGAGCGTCGGCGGCACCGATGAACAGCTGCCGAATCGCCGGCATCCGCTCGCGCGCAATGCGTCCGATGACTTCGGGCGCGCGGGGCACGACGCGCCAGCCCAGCAACGTCTGTCCTTCCGCCGCCGTGAGCCGCTCGAGATCGAGCATCTGCTGCGCGCGCAGATCGGCATCTTCGCAAAGGAAGACGAGCCCCGACGCATAACGCCCCTCGGGTGGCAATTCGAAGCCCAGGCGGGTGGCCTCGGCGCGCAGAAACCGATCGGGTAGCTGGATCAGGATGCCGGCCCCGTCTCCGGAATCGGGGTCCGCGCCAGACGCTCCCCGGTGCGCGAGGTTGGCGAGCAGCGAGAGCCCCTTGCCGATCAGATCGTGGGATCGCTCGCCTTTGAGGTGCGCGACAAAGCCGACACCGCACGCGTCGCGCTCGAAGTCCGGGTCGTAGAGTCCTTGTTTGCGCGGCCGCGCGTTCCCTCGCTGCATGGCTGCCGCTCCTCCTCGGCCATCGCCGTCAATCCGCCGAGTGCCGCGGCCCATTTTGATGCGCTACGGGATCATCTTCGGCATCTGTCTCCTCCGAGAACGAGATTCGCGAACGCTCGGCGTGCGTCGATAACACGACCATCGTCTCGGTGCGCGTCACTCCGTCGAGACCTCGGACGCGGTCGATCAGGCCCTCCAGGGTCTCCGTGCTTCGGGTTTTCACCTTGAGCATCAGCGTGTGCGAGCCCGTTACGTGGTGGCAGTCAAGTGCCTCGTCCATCAGGGACACTTCTCGCGCGACGCTGCGAATGGCGGCGGGGCGATCGGTCGAGACACCAATAAAGGCCGTGACGTCCTTGCCCACGCGCCGCGCGTCGAGCAGCGCCGCGTACCCGCGGATCACGCCGGCTTCCTCGAGTTTGTGAATGCGGTCCACGACCGAGGGCGCGGAGAGCCCGACCTTCTCGCCCAACGCAGCCAGAGACTGCTTGCAGTTGTCCTGCAGCCCTTCGAGGATGCCCCGATCGGCGGCGTCCAGCTCAACGACGTTGCGGTGGATCTTCACGCACAAGCTCCCAATATTTCCGAATAATTATGGTATTTTTTCGATTTTAATCAAGTAAATATTAGGTAAAAGACAGAGTTTACCTTTTTATTTTCGGTTTTCTTATTCCCCTCGGGGACTCAATTCGCCAGCCGCCGCCGCGTGGCGGGTGCGCTGGACCCAATTTCTCGCTTGGGTCGTGAGTCGACGGGGGCGTTGTCGAAGGCTGCGATTCGCTTGGCTCGTGTGGTTGCCAACCAAGCCGCTCGGAGGGGAACTCAACTTCTCGTCAGCGTCCCAATGCGGGAGTCTTGCAGCGTGGTCGGGCACTCGCCCGCGGTTCCAGCTACGCCCGGGCGGGCCCCGTTCTCTTCACCCAACGACGGCAGCGGGCAGCGCTGCGATGTGTTCGGGGCCAGTCGAGCAGCAGCCTCCGATGATCTGCGCTCCGACGTCTTTCCATTCGCGCGCAAATTCGGCGTAACGCTTGGGCGTGTAATCCAGAGTGTCGATGACGAAATACGGCTCGTCGGGTGAAGCGCCAAAGTTCGGGTTTTCGTCGTAGCCGAGATGTCCGTAGGCCCCGATCGGTCCAGCGTAGGCCCTGCGCAGTTCCGGAAGGCACGCCGAAATGGCCGTCGGATAACTGCACATCAGAAGGATCCCGGCCACCGGGTGTCCCCGAAGTGCGACGACCAGGTCGCGGATGGACTCGCCGTGGAGCATCGTCCCCTGCTCGGTGAGATTGCTGACACCGAGAAACACGGGCAGGCCCGTATCCGCGCACACGTCCACCGCCGCCACGCAATCCGCAATCGGGCTCTCGAACACCGTTTCTCCACCCATGTATTCGGGGAGTAGAAAGTCCGCGCCGCTGTCGGCCAGTAGCCGCGACACGTCTCCGAATTCCTTTCGCAGGTCACCCGAGCAGGGGGGAGCGAAACCACCGGCCACGTAGGCGTCGGGTTTCACGTTGTCGCGGGCCTGCCGGGCCAGTTCGACGGCGCGGCGCGCGTACGCTTCCCAGCGGTCGCCCTCGTCGATCATCGCGAGCATCGCGCGGCTGGTGTAGAAATTGTTGCTGGTGATGATCTCAGCCCCGGCGCGCAAGTAGTCCTCGTGCACCTCGCGCACGACATCGGGCGCATCGAGGTTCGCGGTTGCCGACCACACACCGTGGCCGGGCGTGGCCAGGTTCTCCGCGGGCGCCATCGGGCGGCGTTCGGCGGCCCCGCCCTTCGTCACGTTCACCCCGCGCTTTTGAAGCTCCGACCCCGTTCCTCCATCGAGGACCAACACCTCTCCCGCTGCGAGTCGATCTAGAATGCTTCGTGACGGCATGACCGCGCTCCTCATCCGCTGGACCTCGGACTCGATTGCGACTAACGCCGTCCGAGCCCACTGGTTCGTCTTGCGTCAGCAGAGAAATCTGGCGGCTTTTCGGCCGCCGCCTTCCCCTCCAAGCGCACGCAAAGAAATGCGGGAGATCGCAAGCGAGGCTGACCGAAAGCTGACCGCCGCGAGGGACGACATGGCCTGCACAACGCTACTCGACCGAGCGCGCGCCATGATCCCTGCCGAAACGCAGTTTGATATTTATGTTATATTGACATTTTCCAATGTGCAATTGACGTGAGAGCATGACGACCATTGGAGCTTGTGCGGCGTAACAACCGGGGACGCTCCGCCCGACCTCTGCGGTGGTTCCGCGAGGCTCGATCGGGGCGTGGACCCGACTGCCCGCGCCGTGTAGCTTTGGTGGCTCGATTTCCGCGAGGGCGGGGGAGGCTGTGGGTTCGCCAGGATGCCGATCAAGATTCCCGACAAGCTGCCGGCTCGCACCGAGCTCGAAAACGAGGGCGTGGAGATCATCACCCGCGAGACCGCGCTGCGGCAGGACGTCCGGCCGCTCAAGATCCTGCTGCTCAATCTCATGCCCAAGAAGAAGGAGACGGAGATCCAGTTCGCGCGGCTGCTGAGCAACACGCCTCTCCAGCTCGAGCTCACCCTGATGACCACCGCCAGCTATCAGCCGCAGAACACCCCGGCGGATTACCTGCTGCAGTTCTATCGGCGGCTGCCCGACGTGTGCGACGAGTTCTTCGACGGGCTCATCGTCACCGGAGCACCGATCGAGACGATCGACTTCGAAAAGGTGGATTACTGGTCCGAGTTGACCGAAATCATCGACTGGTCGGGCAGCCACGTTTTGCGGCGCCTCGGCACCTGCTGGGGTGCGCAGGCCCTGCTTTATCACCTGCACGGCGTGGACAAGTTCGAATTGCCGGAGAAACTGTTCGGCGTGTTCGACCACGCGCTGGACACCGGCAGGCAGCGCGTCGGCTTGCTGGCCGGCTTCACCGACCGCTTCCCCATGCCGGTGTCGCGTTACACGGGCAATCGCGCGGACGACATCGACGCGGCGCCCAACCTTTCCGTGCTGGCTCGCGCGCCAGAATCCGGCGTCGCGCTGGTTATCGACGACGCCACCAAGGATGTCTTCGTGCTGAACCACCTGGAGTACGATGCCGACACATTGGCCAACGAGTACGCCCGCGACCTCCGGGAAGGGCTCGGAACCAAGCTTCCGGTCCACTACTTTCCTAGTGACGATCCCCTGTTGCCGCCGGTGAACCGCTGGCGCACCTACGCGTTCCTGCTGTTCGCCAACTGGATCAAGGATCTCTACCACGACGCGCCCTTCGACCTGAGCACGCTACCGAGCATCCGGCGTTGATTCGCCAATCAATATTCAGCGCCGGGCATATTCGTGCCCGGCAATCTCAGCGGCGGGCGGAAAATTTCGCTTGACCCACATCGAGGCTCAGGTGATAGACTCCGGAGCCGCCAATTTCAGGAGGACCCAACCGAATGGCTCATCGCCCCGAGACACAGGCCCTGCACGCGGGCTACCGATCAGATCCGACCACCGGCGCCGTCGCCGTGCCGATCTATCAGACCACCAGTTACCAGTTTCGCGACACGAAGCACGCCGCTGATCTGTTCGCGCTCTCGGAGCTCGGAAACATCTACACGCGGATCATGAATCCGACCACGGATGTCCTCGAGAAGCGCCTCGCGGCGATGGAGGGCGGGGTGGCCGGGCTGGCATTCGCCTCCGGCCAGGCTACGTCGCTCTGTTCGATCCAGAACCTCACGCAGTCGGGTGACAACTTCGTCTGCTCGACGCACATCTACGGCGGGACCTGGAATCTCTTCAACGTGACGATGCGCGACATGGGAATCGAGGTGCGCTTTGTCGATCCGGCTGACCCCGAAGCGTTTCGCAAGGCCAGCGACGATCGCACGCGCGCCTACTACGGTGAGACGCTTCCGAACCCGAAGCTCGAGATGTTCCCCATCGCAGAGGTGGCGGCCATCGGGCGCGAACTCGGGATTCCGCTGGTCATGGACAACACCGCGGCGCCGATCCTGTGTCGCCCCCTCGATCACGGGGCCGCAATAACGATGTACTCCACCACCAAATACCTCGGCGGCCACGGCACTTCGATCGGCGGCGTCCTGATCGACGGCGGCAACTTCGACTGGGAGGCCCACCAGGAGCGCTTCCCGGTCTTGACCCGCCCGGATCCGGGGTACCACGGCGCGGTGTGGCTCGAGGCCGCCAAGCCACTCGGTCCGATCGCCTACGCGCTCAAGGCCCGAGTGACACTGCTTCGCGACAGCGGCGCCTGCATGTCGCCGTTCAATGCGTTCCTGTTTCTGCAGGGGATCGAGACCGTGGTGCTGCGCATGCAAAAGCACTCCGAGAACGCCACGGCGGTGGCCGCGCACCTGGCCAAACACCCGAAGGTCACCAAGGTGATCCACCCGAGCCAGCAGACGGGTGAGGCGCGGCGGCGAGCCGACGCCTACCTGAAGGGTGGCTACGGGGGCCTCGTCGGGATGGAAGTGGAAGGCGGAAAGACCGCGGGGCAGTCCTTCATCGACCACTTGAAACTGCTGTATCACGTCGCCAACATCGGCGACGCCCGCAGTCTGGCGATCCACCCGGGCAGCACCACGCACAGCCAGCTCAACGACGAAGAACTCCTGCTCTCGGGTGTGACGCCGGGCTACGTGCGGCTCTCGATCGGCATCGAGCACATCGATGACATTCTGGAGGACATCGACCAGGCACTCGCCAAGGTGTGACCAGCGTCGACACTGACCAGGCGATGGAGAAAGGACTCCCGCATTGGGTAAAGCGACGACAGTGAACGGCGCGAGCCCGGTTCGATGAGCAAGCGCCCCGTCTGGCGAACTCGACTCCAAGTCGCTTTCGCACTGCTGGTCGTTGCGGGCGCCGGGGCAGCGGCCATCTACATCCTGGACCGCCCGGCCGCCCCGGTCGCGGATCAGATCCCGCTCATGCTCCAGCAGGCGGCGGGGATCGACGCCCCGCCCGCGGATCGGACCGTGCCGAAGCTCGAGCAGGTGGCCGGGATCGACGCCCCGCCCGCGCTGCTGCAAGACTTCAATGTCCTCCTCATCACCATGGACACGACGCGCGCCGACCACCTGCGCGCCTACGGCCACACGGGCGTGGAAACACCCAACATCGACGGTCTCGCGCAGAGGGGAGTTCTCTTCTCGCGGGCGATCACGCCCTCGCCGTCGACGCTTCCCGCGCATAGCTCGATCCACACCGGGCTCTACCCATTTCATCACGGTGCGCGCGCGAACGGCACCTTTCGCCTCACCGACGATGTCCAGACGCTCGCCGAGACCTTCCAGGCCGCCGGCTATCAAACCGGCGCCGCGATCTCGGCGTTCGTGCTCGACGGGCGATTCGGACTGCCCCAGGGTTTCGACGACTACAACGACGACCTGACCAAGGGCGTCAAGCACTCGCCCCACATGTTTCGCGAGCGGCCGGCTGAGTTCACCAACGAAGTCGTCTTCCGCTGGCTCGACGAACACGCGCAAGCTGGAAAGTTCTTCTACTGGGCCCACTTCTTCGACCCCCACGCCGCCTACCTGCCGCCGGAGCCCTACCAAACGAAGTACGCGCACGATCGCTACAGCGGCGAGATCGCCTACACGGACGAGCAAATCGGCAAGCTGCTCGAGAAGCTCGAGAGCCTCGGCGTCCGGGACCGCACGCTCGTGGTGCTCACCGCGGACCACGGGGAAGGGCTCGGCGAACACGGCGAGCAGACCCACGCCCTGCTCATGTACGACTCCACCCTGCACATTCCGATGATCTACAGCGCGCCGCCACCCTTTCCCCAGGGCAAGCGCGCGACGGACCAGGCCTCGCTCGTCGACGTCATGCCCACCATCCTCGATCTGGTCGACATCGCCGCACCCCCCGACCTCGACGGTCGCAGCCTGCGCGCGCCCGCTTCGAGCGGCCCGCGCTCGCTGTACATCGAGAATCTCTCCACCCAGGTGCTCCACGGCTGGGCGCCGCTGCTGGGCGTGCATCGGGGCGACTACAAATTCATCCACGCCCCGATCCCCGAACTCTACGCGCTGCGCAGCGATCCCGGCGAACTCGTGAACCGCTACGAAGACGAGCCGCTGATCGCGGCGGAGCTAAACGCCCAGCTGTTGGGCTTCGTCGGCGACGACCCCTACATGGGCACCGCGGCCCAGCAGAACCTGCCCCTCGATCCCGAGACCGAAGAGCTGCTGCGCTCGCTGGGCTACGTGTTCACCGCCAAGGACGCCGTTCCCGCGACGCCCGACTCCTACCGCCTCAACCCGAAGGACATGGTCTCCCACTGGGAGAAGGTGCAGGAGGCGGTAAACCAGAACATCCGCGGCGAGGTGGCGGCGGCCATTCGCAAGCTCGAGCAGGCCCTGGTCGAGGTGCCCGAAGACCGCTGGGCGAAGCAGGTGCTCGCGGGCGCCTACCAGACCTACGGGGAGTACGAGAAGGCCTACGAGTTGATCCTCGACATCGCGGAGCGGCAACCGGACGACGGCGCCACGCTGAGCTCGCTGGGCGCGGTGCTGCTGATGCTCAACCGGGTCGAGGAAGCGGAGGAAAAGCTGCGCCGGGCGCTCGAACTCGATCCCCGTTCCGGTTCGGCACGCTTGGCTCTGGCCCGCATCGCGGGGCGCCGGCGCGACGAAGCGACCCAAATCGCATTGCTGCACGAGGTGATCGAGGTCGACCCGGGCACCAGCGGGCCCGCCGCCTACAACGCCATCGGCCGCCTCGAGCTGAAGAAGCGCGAGCTCGAGCGCGCCCGCGTGGCCTTCCAGGCGGCACTCGAGATCGACCGCATGAACGCGGGCGCGTACGACGGACTGGCAAACGTGTCTCTCGAGGAGGGCAAGCACGATGAGGCCATCGGCTATCTGGTGACCGCGCTGCGCTTCCGCCCCGCGCAGCCCCAGACCCTGACCACGCTGGCCCAGGTGCTGCGCGATCGAGGCGAGTTCGGTCCGGCGATCGAACTCTGCGAGCGAGCCCTCACGATGAGTCCGAAGCTCGCCACCGCCTACAACACGCTGGGGCGCATCTACCGCAAGCAGGGCGACGACGCGCGGGCGCGCGAGATGTACGACAAGGCCATGGAGTACGCGCCGCGCTTCGACGTGCCCCATTTGAACCTCGCGCAGCTGCTGCTCGGCGCCGGGCGCGAGGACGAGGCGCTGAAAGAGTTCCGGGCGGCGGCGCGCCTGAACCCGTTCAACTACATCGCGCTGGCCAACCTCGGCGTGAAGGCCTTCAAGGACCAGGACTGGCAGCCGGCTACCGCGCTGTTCGACCGCGCGATTCGCGTCCGCGACGACTACCCGATGGCCCACAAATACCTGGGATTGATTCACGCCGCACTCGACCGGCCGGTCGCCTCGGTTCGCCACCTGGAGCGGAGCCTCGAACTCGACGACAAGCAACCCGAGGCCGAGAAGCTGCGTTACTTGCTCGAAGAGATGAAGAAGCGAGCGGGCGAGCGCGGTTGAGGGCGGCGATCGCAGCGCTCGTCGTCTGCGGGGTCGCACTACTCGCGCCCTGCGCGCCCGCCCCGCCGCAGATCTCGCTGTTGCTGATCACGCTCGACACCACGCGCGCAGATCACCTGGGGGCCTACGGGTCGCCCGGCGCGAGGACCCCTCAGCTGGACCGGCTCGCCGCGGAGGGCATCCGCTACGAGCGCGCCTACAGCCCGGCTCCGATCACACTCCCCGCGCACGCCTCGCTGATGACCGGTCTCTACCCCTTCGAGCACGGCGTGCGAGACAATGGAAGCTTCCGCTTGAGCGAGCGCGCCGTCACCCTCGCGGAGATCCTGCAACAGCACGGTTATCGAACCGGCGCAGTGGTGGGCGCCTTCGTGCTCGACCGGCGCTTCGGCCTCGCTCAGGGCTTCGACCACTACGACGACGCGATGCCCCCGGAGCGGCCCGCGGGTCCGTTCGGCTTCACCGAGCGCCGGGCACCCGCGGTCACCGACGCGGCCCTCGCGTGGCTCGACGAGCAGCCGCAGCAGGATCCCTTCTTCCTCTGGGTGCACTACTTCGACCCCCACGCTGCCTACGATTCTCACGTTGACGATCCCGAGCTGGCTGCGCTGCTCCCCTACGACGCCGAGATCGCCTTTGTGGATCGCCAAATCGGACGGCTGGTCGATCAGCTTCGGTCTACGCAGCGCGACGCACAGACGCTGATCGTCGTCGCGGCCGACCACGGCGAGGGCCTCTGGGAGCACGGTGAGATCAGCCACGGCTACTTCGTCTACCAGAGCACGCTGCGCGCCGCGCTGATCCTGCGGCTTCCCGACCGCGCCCACGCCGGCAGCACAATCGAGGAGCCGGTGAGTCTGGTGGATGTGTTTCCGACGGTTCTCGAGCAGCTCGGCATCGAGCCGCAAGCCGTCGCGGGTCGCGTCTTGCCCGTGAGGGGGCGCAAACAAGACGCACCAGAGCGCTCGATCTACTTCGAGAACTACGCCGTCAGCTACTCGTACGGATTGCACCCGCTGCGCGGCATCGTTCGCGGCGACGACAAGTGGATCGACGCACCGCGACCGGAGCGCTACGACCTCGCAGTCGATCCCCACGAGACCGACAATCGCTACACCCCGGCCGACGCCCTGTCCGAGGAACTGCGGGCCGCCACGAGCCAGCTGCTGGAGGACGCCTCGCACGCGGCGGTCCGCTATGGCGACGCGGCCCTCGAGCCCGACGCCGACACCGCGACGCGTCTGCGCGCGCTCGGCTACCAAAGCGCGCGCATCGCGCCGGACGAAGTCACGCGGGGGCCCGACCCCAAGGACAAGGTGGCCGATCTGCGCGAGGTTCTCACCGCCGAAAGCCTGATCGGCGCGGGACAAACAGAGCGCGCAGCGGCCAGGCTCGCCGCGGTGCTGCGCGACGCGGAATACGTCAATCGGCGGGCGCTCACCCGGCTCGCGGAACTCGCCCCGGCAGAGCCGGCGCGCGCGCTCGCCATCGAAACGCTGCTCCCCTATCTAGAGCGCGATCTCGACCGCGAGCTGCGCTTCACCCTTGCGGCCAAGTTGGGTGTCGCCCTCGGGCGCAGCGGCCGCTACGCCGAAGCCCTGCGCGCCTACGAGATCGCGGGCCAGCTCGAGCCGGGCAACCCCGAGGTGCAGCGCGGCCTGGAAAACGCCCGCCGCCTGCACGCCGAGGCGCGCTAGTTGCGCGATCCCAGAATGGGGTCGCGCAACGCCGCAAAAGCTTTGGCCGAAGGCCAACGCGCAGCTAGGAGCGTGACCCCTGAATGGGGTCACGCGACGCCGCAAAAGCTTTGGCCGAAGGCCAACGCGCAGCTAGGAGCGCGATCCCAGAATGGGGTCGCGCAACGCCGCAAATGCGAGTCGGGCTTGGTCTCCCCGCTGGGGGCCGCTACTACGGCGCGGACGCGGCGTCGGCGGCCTGGGCGGTGGGTGCCTGACGCTGTGAGGGGCGCCCTTTCAGCGCGATCGGGCGGTTCTTGCGCAGCTGTTTGCGCTGCTCGTCGGTGAGCACGGCGACGATGTCCTGCTCGGTGGGCAGCGTCTCGCGCAGCTCGCGCAGCTGCAGGCGAATCGCTTC
>SDBV01001968.1_pt1 | contig 30747 bp, 27 predicted proteins | sample 2277081 | NCBI WGS metagenome assembly SDBV01 (sample SAMN10402039, study PRJNA504765) | marine sediment metagenome | isolation source: marine sediment core GS10_PC15, 223 cmbsf | place: Arctic Ocean: Southern Knipovich Ridge | collected 2010 | reverse complement strand
AATCGTTTACCGGTGGATCAGGCGTCACTAGGATTGGCGGCCTGCCCCCGGATGTAACCCAATCTAGGGCTGTGACGGGTATAATTGCAAATTCTGTGATTGGGATCGATCAGGGTGAACAGGAAGGAGAGAGCGAAGAGGAAGAAGGAGACTTCCGAGGAAAACCTAAATTATTAAGCCATATCTTAAGACAATGAAAGTAGATGTTGAATCCCCAAACATCAGATTTTAACTAGGTCGATTAATCGGGATAGCCCAGTTGGATAGCCCCTTCAATTTGAGTCTGGCTTCCTCATCCTTCTCACCTATAACATTAGTATGCGCTTGGTTTTCGGGAAGCGGATCATGATCAACCTCTTGATGTGGTATATCTCTAACCTCACCTACACTAAGTTCGACAACACCATAATTAAATGGAATCCTACCTTGCTCTTTTGTTAAATGGGCATCTGCATATTTTGACCAGTTTGTACTCATTCCACCGTTATGGTTGTCAAATGCACGCGGAATGATCTCACCTTCGTTAATCCACGTTTTGTGGATACGCATGAAAAGGTTATGCTCGTCAGGGATTTGTTCTTTCGCGAATTCTTCCAATAACTATCTCTTGGCATTTAATAGGAGAAGCATAATAGCCCGAACAGGTTCATCCGAGAGATAAAAATCGCCTTTAATGTGAGGAACTGGCTTCCGATTATCACCGTAAAATGATACTGTTTGTTTCGGGTGTGGGTGTATGTTTAATAACAACCGATAACGTTGTTTATCCCATAGCAAATCAATGCTTCCCTCAGGTCCGGGCAAAATTCTTGGTGCATCAATTAAAACAAAATCCTCTTCCCATATCGCCTTACTATACTCAATCGCGAAATTGATTGCTGCGCTAAATGTTTCTTTTGAATATGCTTCGCTGCCCTCATCGTCCCAATTATCTTCATATTTCAAAAGGTAAGCAGATTTTCTTATCTGTTCTGCAAGCTCACTGAAACGAGAAGGTACAACAAAATCAAGATCCTCGATTACTGAAATACTTATTGTTGGCTCCTCGTGAGTTGTTATGATTTTATCACAAACAGCCTTAGTATGGTCTGCTCTCTTTAATTTTAAGGGGCTATGCAGTTCAAACCAATCGTCGCTTGGTTTAAGTGCGAGTTCTTTCGGCGATTGGTGAAATCCTGCATGTGTTAAATCGGTCATTAACTAGCCTCGTTCAACTTTTTTTGGAATAGTTAAAAATGCAATTTTATTTTTGAACTGACGCATTATTGCCTTTTCCTTCTTCTCGGCTCGATCTAGCTGTTCTTTTAGCTTACCGACATCAGCGCCATCGAGCACAATTTGAATTACTTCATGCGTCTGATCTTTGTGATATTCAATTTGCAGGTTATGGATTATCGCGGCCGTATCAAAACCGTCATCAACTTGCGAGTAGAAAGCTGGTCTGATATCAGAAAATATATTCGACTCAATATAAGTTTTTTCATTTTGAATTGAAAGATAGAAGGTTTTAAATGACATCCCTAATGTGGAGTCCATGGAAAGGAGTTTCTTAAAGTGCGTCTTGAATCTATCCCAGTCTCGGTCTGGGGGCTCTGTCGAGTCCTCATCAAGTTTTTTTAGCGCATCGCAAATCCCTTCAACTAACTCGTCTAGATCTGCACTGCCCTCTTCTTTGAGACGGTATAGGTCTGATAAGACCTGGACAACCTCTTTAGCAGTTGGCTCCGGAAGAACATCTTTCAGAGCTATATGATCTGCAACATCATAAGGTCCTAATCCTTGCGGAAGGTCCTTGACCACCTCCTCGAATCTGTTAATTGCTTCATCGGACATTTCGAGCAGGGTTCTAAATCCAGGAAGACTTCGCTCTGGTAGCCGATAATTAGCCATTATTGGTAATCTCCGTTTAAGTGCTTGAGATGGTACATTTAGAGTAAATAACGAGGTATCTCACACTTGAGACCAAACCAGAATAAATTTCTTGTAACAAAGACTCTCAGGATATGTAGAATACGTGAATTTACGAGTAAAAACCGAAGATCGAATATAGTAACGAATTTTCACTTTCGCCAATGATAAGTGCGTGTACCAATTATGAGTATGGAAGGATGGGTCAGTTCGTATGTCACAGTTGCAAGCTTCAACTCCTCACACATCAAATTGTTTCGAACGAACCCCCCCTACATCCGCTCCGGAGCCGTAATCCCCAGTATCCCCAACCCATTTGCCAGGGTCTGGCGGCAGGCGGCGGTCAGCACCAACCGGGCCTGGGACAACGCCTCGTCGTCAGTCAACACCCGTACGTGGGCGTAGTAGTGGTGAAAGGCGGTGGCGATTTCCTGGAGATAATAGGCCATGGTCATGGGCTCCAGCGAGCGATGGACCTGGATAACCACCTGGGGAAACCACCATAGCAGGTACATAAGCTCCCGCTCTTCGGGTAGTGCCAGCTTGGCCACCGAAGCCTCCTCCGGGGTGAAGGTGTAGCCGAACGATTCCACCCGGCCGGCGATGTTGAACATCCGGGCGTGGGCGTATTGCAGGTAGTATACCGGGTTCTCATCGGATTGCTGGCGGGCCAGGTCCAGGTCGAAGTTCAGGTGCGAGTCCATGCTACGCATCAGGAAAAAGTAACGCACTACGTCCCGGCCCACTTCGCCTATCAGTTCATCTAAGGTTACGTACTCGGCCTTGCGGGTGGACATTTTCACCTGCTTGCCGCCCCGGGTGAAAGTGACGAACTGGTGGATCAACACCCGGATATGGTCGGTCCTGCGGCCCAGTCCCTGCAAACCGGCCAATACATCCGGGTAGGTGGCCTTGTGATCGGCGCCGAAGATGTCCACCAGCAGGTCGTAACCGCGGTCCAGCTTGTCGGCATGGTAGGCGATATCGGGTAGGCGGTAGGTAGGCTCACCGCTGTTTTTGATCAGCACCCGGTCGTCGGGGCGGCCCAGCTGGGTGGCCTTCAGCCAGGTGGCTCCGTCGTGACGATAGACGAAGCCCTGCTCTTCCAGGGTAGTTATCACCGTATCCAGTGCGCCGCTGTCGTACAGTTGGCGCTCATTGAAGTAATTATTGAAAATCACCCCCAGGTTTTGGAGTGACCCATTGATGTCTTCGAAGATAGCCTTTTCGGCGGCGGCGGCGAAAGGTGCGGGATCGGTTTCATCCACCAGGCTTTCCTGCTGCCGCTCAATCAGCCCGGCGGCAATCTCCCGGATGTAATCACCCTGGTAGCCCTCCTCGGGGAACGGGGCGGCCTTACCCAACGCTTCCAGGTAGCGGGCCCGCACCGACTCCCCCAGCAACCGCATCTGGCGGCCGGCGTCGTTGTAATAGTACTCACGCTCCACCTGGTAGCCGTTCCACTCCAGGATATTGCTGATAGTATCGCCCAGGATCGCTCCCCGGCCGTGGCCCACTGTCAGGGGACCGGTGGGATTGGCGCTGACGAACTCTACCAGCGCCCGTTGATCCTTACCGAGTTCCGAGCGGCCATAGTCTCCGCCTCTAGCCAGAATCTGCCCGGTGTGCTCCTGGAGATATTCGTCGGTTAGGGTGAAATTCAGGAAGCCCGGCGGGGCCACTTTTGCCTCCGCCAGTATGGCGGGGTCCAGCGCCAGCCGCTCCTTCAATTGCTGGGCTAGTTCCAGCGGCGCCTGCTTGATCTGCTTGGCATAAATCAGGGGGGCGTTGGTACTCAAGTCGCCGAATCGGATGTCCTTGGGCCGGTCCAGCTGTACGCGACCGGGTTCCAGCCCCAACTGCTCCAGGGCGGCGAGGATGCCCGCTCGCAGCTGCTCGATCATGAATCTGTATTGTCAGCCGTAGCCGTTTCGGCGTCGGCCCAGAGCCGCTCCAGGCCGTAATACTCCCGGGTGCCCCGCATGAATACGTGCGCCACCACGTTTACGTAATCCAGGATGACCCACAGCCGCTGGTCGATCCCCTCGATATGTAGCGGTCGCACCCCCTCCTGGCGCAGGGTATCGTCCAGATGATCCGCCACGGCTTTAACCTGTACGTCGGAATCACAAGAACACAGGACAAAATAATCGGTCACCGAAGTCAAGGGACGCAGGTCCATGATCAGTACGTCATGGCCGTGCTTATCCATCATCAGGTCGGCCAGTTGGGCGGCCAGCTGCTTAGGTGTGCTCTCGGCCCGGGCGTTTACCATGCTGCCGCCGGGTTCGACCGGTGGGGGGTGGTGCTCAAGGACGTATCAGCGTCTACGGGCCATTATGGTGCGGTAAGAAGTCAGGGTAGAGTAATCCTGGCCCAGAACCACCGTCACGTCCAATTGCAGCGAAGGATCGGGCATGTTTTCCACAGCCCCAGCCTCCAGTCCCAGGGACTGGGCCACCAGCCGGGCCTGTTCGAAGTCGGCGCCGCGGTTGATCACCAGGGTTCGGGGATAATCGAACCGATGGGCGTTGGTGAAGCGAACCACGTCGTAGCCCTGGTCCCGCAGGTAACCAGTGAACTGGTCGGCCAGCCCGGTCTTACCGATGCCGTTAAGCACTTCCAGCACAATCCGGTTATCGCTGAGCTCTTCGCCGGACTCATACCCATCAGTGGCCAGGGGGACGGCCAGCATCCGGGAACGGTCGGTCAATTCCTCACTGGTAAATGTCAATTGAATGCCGGACCGGGTAGTGATGGCGGAGATGATAAAACCAACTACCAACACGGTCAGGGCGGCGATGCTCAAGTCAAACAGCCACTGCTGAAAACTACGTTTACGCTTGCTCCTAGTGGCGCGGGCGCGGGGGGACTTGTAGCTGTAGGTTGGAGAGGTCTGTTTGCGTCTCTTGGATAGGACCAACGCCTAGCGTTCCAATAATTCCAGTTGGTCCGGCGCTGCCATCCCGGCGTAGGGCGAATAGTAGTGACCCCAATTGGGATAGTACCGGGCGACGGGCAGGTTAGACAGCCCGAGGCTAAAATGTATGCTGTTGGATAGCCGCCAGTTGACGGCGGTCTGGAAATAGGCCCGTAAATTGGGTTCCCCGGGCACTCCGGCGTCTGCGAATCCGGGTTGAAGGAGATACAGGTTATTGGTGATCACCACGTTATCGGTGAGCAGGTAGCGAATCTGGTTGCTGTAAACGCTCAGGCTGGCAGGTCCGCCGTATAGGTCGGAACCGGACGAAAAGGACATGGAGAAGCCGTGGCTCATAGTGAACCGGTTGGGGTCCAGCAGCGACCGCCCGGCCACCGAACGCAATTGCTGGGTAGCACTTGGTGGTAACGCCTGGTTCTGGAGCTGGGCTGTGAGAGTACCGGCCAGGAGCAGAACGCCAATTATTGGCAATAGTCGACTTTTAACTGAAAAGCTCTGCATGAATGCGCCTCAATTCCTCCTGGGTGTTTACTCCGAGAATTTCTTTGGGATTGTCCGCTGTTTCAACTGTCACGATGTGCTTTTGTTCCCCTAGAATATACAACACATCCGGTAAGTAATACTCGTTTTGTTTGTTATGGTTCCGCACCAGCGGCAGGGCCTGGAACAAGGCGTCGGCCTGGAACAGGTAAATGCCGGCGTTGATCTCCTTAATGGTCCGTTCCTCCTCAGTGGCGTCCTTTTCCTCGACCACCTTCAGCAGGTGGCCGTCTTCATCCTTCACCACCCGGCCGTAGCCGGTGGGATCATCCACCACCCCGGTGAGCATGGTGGCTTTGGCCCCGGTCTCCCAATGGCGGCAGCACAATCGCCTGAGGGAAGCCACCGAGATGCCTGGCACGTCCCCCGATAAAATTGCCACGTCGCCGGAGAAAACCTCCAGCCAGGGGCGGGTTTGCTCCACGGCGTGGGCGGTACCCAGTTGATCGGTCTGGAGCGCGAACCGCACTCCGCTACCTTCCAGTACCGACCGAACATGTTCATGGCGATAACCCACCACCACCACGATCGGCTTCGCTCCCAATTCGATGGCGGTAGCAACCACCCACTCAATCAACGTCTTGTCGCCTAGCCTATGAAGCACTTTGGGTCGCTGGTCGTCCATCCGCATACCCTTGCCGGCCGCCAGGATAACGGCTGCCAGCGGTCTGTCTGCGACACTCATGGCGCCACTTCTCCCTGGATCACGCCGCCGCCCAGGACCACCTGGCCATCGTAGAAAACGGCCGACTGACCGGCAGTGATGGCCAGCTGGGGCTGGTCGAACTCCAGCCGCACCGTTTCGCCGTCCGGGACCAGCCGCGCCGGCGATCCAGCGGAATTGTAGCGCAGTCGCGCCGTCACCTGAATGGCGCTGGCGGGTGGCTGATCCACCAACCAGTTGAGGTCGCCCACCAGGCAGGCCCGGCCAAAGAGGGCCGGTTTGGGGGCTACCACGATCCGGTTCGATCCCGGATCGATTTCCTTGACATACAACGGTTCGGAGTGGGCGATTCCCAATCCCCGGCGCTGCCCCACGGTGAAATGGGTATAGCCGGGGTGCCGGCCAAGGTGTTCGCCCCCCTCGTCGACTATTTCACCGGCGCCGACGGCTGCCAGCCGCTCTCCGGCCACCTCTTCCAGGAACCGGGGGTAATCGTTGTCGGTCACAAAGCAAATGTCCTGGCTTTCGGCTACCTGGGCGGTGGGCAGGTTGTGCCGGGCGGCCTCCCGGCGGACCTGCTGTTTGGTCAGGTTTCCCAGCGGCAGCAGGGTGCAGGCCAGCGACTGCCGGGGAATGCCCCACAGCACGTAGGACTGATCCTTGGCCTGATCGATGCCTGGCAGCAGCCGGAAACTGCCCGTGGCGTACTGATCGATAATGGCATAATGACCGGTGGCGATCCTGGCGGCCCCCAGGCGGTCGGCCTCCCGCAGGAAGGTGTTCCACTTGATATGGCTGTTGCAGCGCACACAGGGATTGGGGGTGCGGCCGGCCAGGTACTCGGCCACAAAGTCGTCGATCACCCGGGTCTTGAAGGCTTCCTGGAAATCGAGGGTATAATGGGGCACCCCCAGGATTACGCACACTTCCCGGGCGTTATTGATAGCCTCCACAGGGCAGCAGCCGCTCTCGGCTATCAGCCGGCCGCCCACATCGCGATATTCCCACAGCTTCATGGTGACCCCGATGGCCTCGTAGCCGGCCTCCAGGACTTTCAGCAGGGCCACGGAGCTGTCCACCCCGCCGGACATGGCGACCAACACCCGTTCAGACATGGTCGGCTGATGCTTCCTGTGTTTTGTCGCTGGGCTGGAAAGGGGTACCGATCATGCGGGTGAGTACTGCTATCATGATCCCAGCCGCTGCTTCCACATCCGCCGCCGATGTATCGTAGCCGAATGAGACCCGCACCGACTCCTCGGCTGCCTGGGGCGACAGTCCCATGGCGGTCAGCACATGGCTGGCTTGAGTGGACCCGGAGGCGCAGGAGGAACCATACGAAATAGCCAGGCCGGCAGTATCTAAGTTAATCACCAGCGCCTGACCCGGGACGCCCGGGAAACGGATGTTTAGCACTCCCGGGTAGGGATCGACGCCGTTTACCTGGTGCTCAAGGCCGGCCTTGGTGAGTCGCTCCAGGAATCGATCCCGGAAAGTGGTCAAGCGCCCGGCCAGCTCCTGCTGCTCGGCCAGGGCCAGATTGGATGCTTCCGCAAACCCTACCGCCCCGGCCAGGTTTTCAGTGCCGCCCCGCTGGCCGTGTTCCTGGCTGCCGCCCGATATCAGAGGGGCCGAACGGGTACCCTGACGGATGTAAAGCAGTCCGACCCCCTTGGGTCCGCCGATCTTATGGGCCGAGGCCGCCAGAAAATGGACCCCCCAGGCGTTAACGTCCAGGGGCAGCTTGCCGAAGGCCTGCACCGCATCGCTGTGCAACAGCAGGCCGCGCTCCGCCGCCAGAGCACCAAGGGCCGCCAGGTCGTTGACCACACCGGTCTCGTTGTTGACCGCCATTACCGATATCAGCCGGGTGTGGGGGCGGCAGGCTGACGCCACGGCCTCTACCGGGACCTCGCCGCTAGCAGCCGGGGCTACGGTAGTCACCTCCACTCCCTGCCTGGCTAGTGTTTCCAACGGTTTACTGACGGAAGGGTGCTCGATTTGGGTGGTAACCACGTGATCGCCGGGGCGCAACAGGCCCATCAGGACGGTGTTGTTTGCCTCGGTACCCCCGGAAGTAAAGACCACTTCACCGGGCTGGGCGGCAATAACCCGGGCTACGTTCCGGCGGGCGCGCTCCAGGGCCACCCGGGCCATCTGGCCCGGCCGGTGAATACTGGAGGGATTGCCCGGCAAGCGGGCGGCTTCGTCCATGGCCGCCAGCACCTGCGGCCGGATCGGGCCGCTGGCAGCATGATCGCAGTAGATGGTCTGTATGGGCTCTGATCCGTGAGATATGTTCATGGGAACAACCGGCCGATGACTGCTATTTCACTAACAAAGTTAGACTGAAAATCCCGTCGGCCCTAACGGAGGAAAATTCTACTTGATCGGGATCTCTAATGCCATCCCCTGGCGGGCGGCGGTGGTGTGGGGGAAAACGGCTTGGGCTCTCCTCTCCATGTCCAGGACGTCATAGTCGGTATAGTTGGGGTCGAAGTGGAACAGGAACAGCTCTTTCACCCCGGCCTCCTGGGCTACCCGGGTGCACTCTTCCCAGGAGCTATGGCCCCAACTGCGATGGGCCGGGAGATCATCCTTATGGAACTGGCAATCGTGGATCAGGACGTCGGCCTCCCGGCTCAGTTCGATCACCGACTTTACCAGCCGGTCCTTGGTGTGCTCAATATCGGTGACGTAGGTGATCACCCGCCCGTTGACCTCCAATCGGTATGAGAGGGCGCCGTTGGGATGGGGATGGGGCGCATACTTGACCTTGAAACCGTGGCCGAAGACTACCTCACCTTCCGATAACTCTTTGAAGGTCAAAAGGGCTTTCAGTTTGCTGAAATGCAATGGGAAATACGGGGACTTGAACAGGGCCAGGATCGCCTGATCCAAAGGCTCGTTGGCTCGTTCCGGGCCATATACGTGAATTTTGGCGAAAGGCTGATGCAGGGGCGCAAAGAAAGGAATCCCTATGATGTGGTCCCAGTGTGTATGGGATAGAAACAAATGGATATCATAAGGTTCATTGTGCAGGCGGGCGATGTGATTGCCTAAGCCCCGGATGCCGGTGCCGCTGTCAAATATGATGTGGGAACCGTCAGCGGTAGTCAGTTCCACACAGGAAGTATTGCCCCCAATCAGTAATTGTTCTTGATCCGCGGTGGGGATGGATCCGCGGACCCCCCAGAACCGTAATAGATGTGCTGCGTTCTTCACTGATTTGCTCATTGTTCCCCTGCTATGCCAGGCTGATCAGAAATTAGTGGAGTTCCAAGAGGCCCGGCCGGATATTGTCCCAAAGTATCACATTAATTAAGGCCTGTAAACCACTTTGTCGGTAATCGAATTTTCACCTAACACAGATTTTGCCTGGAGGAGTAACTTCGGTCCGTTCTGCACCCGTCGCCGGATTTTCCGGCGATCGTGCTGGTAACCTCCCCAGCTCCCGGGTCCAATTTCAGTAGGCGGTCAATAATTGAGAATAAATTCCCACAAACATTTGCACAATTAAATGCGAAGTTACCCCCAAAGACGAGTTAGAAATGTGACGCAGGCCATATTTCCACTGCTCTGGGTGTGGATAGGGTGGCAGCCCTTGCTGGCCCAGTTGCCACTGCGGGTGGAAGATATCACTGATTCACTGGGGCTGAGCACCGTCTGGCTGCCCCCGTCAGGAGAATTCCGTCCCTGGGAAGCTTTCCATGGGCGGGCGTTGCCCTTTGATTTCGACCGCGACGGCGACCTGGACCTGTTACTGACCGCCGGACCCCGTCGGGCTGATTCCCTCTCTCTTGGCAGTAACCGCTTCTACCGCCAGGACGATTCAGGGTGGGTGGATATCACCGTCTCAAGCGGATTGGACTCCCTGCCACCGGCCGGCATGGGGACGGTAGGGGATATCGACGGCGATGGGTTCCTCGATCTTTACCTGTGCATGCTGGGGCGGGATTACCTGCTTCGGAATGACAGCGGTCGTACCTTTAGCGATATCACCGACACCGCCGGCGTCTACAATCCGTACTGGTCCACCGCAGCCGTTTTTCTGGATGCGGACCACGATGGAGATCTGGATATTTATGTAGCCAATTTTATCCGGATTAACAGCCTCGACACCCTGGAATGTTACACCGCCGCCCGCCCGCAACGAACTTTTTGCAGTCCGGAGCTGTACCCCGCAGCCCCCAATCGGCTATTTATCAACAACGGCACCGGACGGTTCCTGGATGCCACGGCCGGTATGGGCGCCGCGGATACCACCAGCCGCTCGCTGGCGGTGAGTCTCCTGGACGCCGATGCCGATGGTGACCTGGACCTGTTCGTACTGTCGTATCGCTCCCCTAACTTGCTGTACCTTACCGGTCCCGGGTCATCCTGGCGGGAAGCAGGCCTGGCCTCCGGTCTGGCATTGTCTCCGGAGGGCACCGAGCCGGTCTGGGCCCGGGCAATTCCCTTAGATGTCGATCAGAATGGTGCCGTGGATGTCCTATTCTTGCAACCGGGCGGCGGGATGCGACTACTGCTTAACGATGGGTTCGGCCATTTTTTCCCCGGACACTACCAGAGCGGTCTGTTTCATCCCCTGAAGACTTTATATGCCACCGGCGGCACAGCGGTGGACTTGGATTTCAACGGGACCCTGGATCTATTACTGACCGATCGGGTGGCTTCGGAACAGGATGCTGCCGGCCGGCCTGAAGGCCATTTTTCCCGCCTGTTACTGTCAACCGCCGGAGGTCGTTTTAAGGCCCCGGAAAGGGCGTACTACTTCCGGCTGGATACCACCCTCTTGGCTCCCCGAAAGCCGCGGCAGGATACTCTCAGGTCCTCTGCCTGGTTGTTCGGCGATTCGCTGGGGGCACTGCAGTGGCCACCAGCTGCAGGCTATGAAGCTGTTGATTCCGGGCTGGTGGAACCGTCACGGCTGGAAGGGTATTTCCCGGCCGCGGTGCGCTCCAACCGGTTACCAGACTTCGATGGCAGCATTGCAATCGAGGAGCAGGGCAACGATACTATCACTGTGCACCAGGAGCCGGGCGATTTTGTGGTCGCCGATCTCACGGGCGATGGCATTCCTGAGATAGTGGCATCTTATCCCGTGGGACTGATGCGGGTATGGCGGCTGGTACCGGATGAATTTCCAACCTATCTGGGACTATTCCCCCGTTCCGACCAGCCCGGCGCCACTGTTGTCGGGGCGCAAATAACGGTTACCTTTGGAGGACGGCTCATGCGTCGCCCGGTTGTGGACCACAACCCGCTGCTGTTTTACTTCCCCGCCGGAACCGGGAACGTAAACGTGGAGGTTCGCTGGCCGGATGGATTGGTGAACCATTACGCCGCTGCCAGGCTCAACGGCTACTTTACCCTTGATCGCCGGGACTCGGGGCAATGATCAGGCCGCATCGATTGAGAAAAACTCTGCCGGCATTTCTGCTTGGGCTGGTGGCGCTGTTGTCAGGCCAGATCAGCGATCCTTATGCGGAAGCCACGCGCTACTTTGAGATGGGTCGCTACCGGCGGGCGGCCGAGCGCCTGGAGCAGGTGCTGCGTAGCGACCCGCGGTGCGTGGAGTGCTATGATCTCCTGGCGCGGATAGCATCGGCCCAAGAGCAGGATAGCCTGGCGGTGGAATGGTACCGGGCGGCGTTGCGGGTGGAACCGGAGAATGCCGGACTGTATCAGAAACTGGGATTGGCCGAGCATCGCGCCGGACTACTGGATTCCGCCCAGGTGGACCTGGAACGCAGCCTGGAGTTGAATCCCACCGATAGTGAAGGCTATTTTGCTCTGGGTAATGTATGGTTCGACCAGGATTCCCTGGCCCTGGCCCGGCGCGATTTTTCTTTAGCCATTGCTTTAGACAGCACCGTGGCCAAGTATCATTTTCAGCTGGCCAGTGTCTTCCACCGTTCAGATCAGCCCGACTCAGCCCTACGGGAGTTCAAAGCGGCCTATCGTTGGTATCCCAAGTATACCCAGGCGTACGAGCTGGCCGCCACCATCCTGATAAGTGCCGGGCGTTGGGAGGAAGTAGTAGAGGTGCTGGGTATGGGTTTGGCTTCGGCGCCGGAAACCCGTAATACACGCTACTGGTTGGGAGGGGCACTGGCGGAGATCGGCCAGTATGAGCGGGCGGCAGAGATCCTGGGAGGCTACGTGGTTCGCAATCAGGGGCATGTGGGAGCCCGTTACCGTTATGGCCGCGCTCTTTTCGAGATCGGTGAATATGAGAGCGCTGCGGAGCACCTCAAAGAGGTGGTGAAGCTGCGTCCCGATCTGATAAAAGCCCAGCTCTATCTGGGCCGGGCGCTGAGCTTTCTTGAGCAGGATTCGTTGGCCTTCGTCGTATTCGATTCTCTGCTGATACAGGAGCCTGAGCATTACGAGGCCTGGATCGAACGGGGCGACATCAACCTGCGGCAAAGCAGGTACCGGGAGGCCCGAACCTGCTACCTGAGGGCTAATGCCATCGACCCGAGCCGTTGGGAAGCCTATCATCGGCAGGCTCTGGCACTGTTCTATCAGCAAGAGTACTATTCCGCGGAATTGATGCTTTTCAACGCGCTCAATAGGGCCGACAGCGTGGCAGTGATCTACGAGCTGCAGGGAGAAGTGGCTGCTGCCGCTAACGAGGATGATTTCGCTGTCTACTATTTTAGCCGGGTGTTGTTCCTCGAGCCGCAAACCGACGATGTACGCCGCAAGCTCGTCGATGCATTGATCAGGTTGCGGCTCTGGCGGACCGCCGAGGATGAACTGCTCTGGTTCATCAAGCGGGATCCTGAAAATGAATCGGTTCTCTACCAGTTGGGATTAGTAGCGCAGGCCGGCGGTGATTTCCGGTCCGCCGCAAACTATTTTCAGCGCTTCGGGCTGATCCACCAGCCTCGCCGCACCCGGGAACGATTGGAACTGCGCATCGCTCTGGATAATCGCAATCCCCGCCGTTATAAGCAGCTGGGATTATTCCATCGGGCGGCGGGGAATGATGCTCGAGCCAGGGACTATTTCCGCAGAGCTGTGTTCCTGGGAGATACCACCCTTTCAGCCAGCGATTATCTCGTAGAGGGGGAAGAACCTTAGTGACGAGACACTACCCTTAACTGAATCCTGTCTGATAAATATGTAACCTGCCAAACCAAACAAGCTCCGCGCTCTGGGCGGCAGCGTGAGACGGTTGGTCTTTCAGCGAAGCGACGAAACGTTGTCCGTTCGGGTTTACTCGAGGGACTCGGACTGTTCATCCATGACGACGGTGCTTTCCTGTTCACCGAAACGATAACGCCCTGGCTCAGCCACAGCCAGCACGCGCAGTAATTCCTCGCGGGCGCTGCGATATTGGGAGGAGAGGCGGTCGAATTCCTCGGAAAGCTGCTTGAAACGGATCAGCAGCTCCTCCACCTTATGCATATTCCCTTCGCCGGTGACCAGCCAGGAGATATTGAAGCCCAGCCGGTCAAGACCGCCCATTACTCTGGAGGGCAGATCGGTACGTCCCCGCTCATAATTAGCGATATCGTGGCGTTGGAGGCCGAACCGTCCAGCGAAAGTAATTTGGGTTTCACCGAAATATTTCCGGATCGTCCGAAGACGAGTTCCCATGGGCCCATGCTTGGCGTCGTAGTTACTCAATTATCGCTTGATTGTGTAATTATTACACATTACTTTAAGTAGCAGATTGAACGATGCATCTGTATCGATTGATCCGGTTTTACAATGGATTTTACGCTGCTGAAGGCCAACCGGATTAAAATAGTAGTGATGGTCCCTGGAAGGGTGGTCGAAAATTGACACGCCAATCGTAATTGGTTTAAAGCAAGGCGGATATGGGACACACAGCATAAGTTGCTGGCTGGCCTCCAAGGAAGTGTCTAAGCACTGCAATATTAGCTGTAAAGGTAGCAACTAGAAGCAGGCGCTTCAACACAAAATAGACATGCATTGGAGGAAAAATGACCAGGGAAACAATGGTAAGCGGCCGGAAGGGGACCGATAAAGTGCAAAAAACCTATAATCGTCTGGTCGACGAGAGAGGCAATTGGATCGACGCCCAGGGCAGGCCGGTGCCGCCCAGGTATATAGAAAAAGAAGTGAAGGATAGGGACCGTATGGTGAGACGGAATTTTATAAAGGCCATGAAACTGAAACAGCACGTTGTGAAGGTGAAAACTGAGGTGGTGCTGTCGCTGGACGAATACTTGGATGGGCTAGCCGCTGAGCATGACACCAGCTGGAAGGGCAATGCGGAACTGATCACCTTTGATGGCCGATTGAAAGTCGAAGTAAAGGTGAATGAGGCCCTGGAATTTGACGAGCGGTTGCAGTTGGCTAAACAAAAAATCGATGATTGCCTGCGGCGCTGGACCGGGAGCGCCAGGTCGGAGATTCGGGCCATTATTTCGCAGGCATTTCAGATGGACCGCAAGGGACGCATTAACGTGCGCTCCATCCTGACACTCAGGCAGTTCCGCTTTGAAGATCCCCAATGGCGGGAAGCCATGACCCTGATCTCCGACAGTCTACGTATTCGGTCCACCAGGCGGTACGTCAATTTCTACCTCAAGGACGATACCACCGGCCGGTTTGTGCTGATACCCCTTAATTGGAGCGCCCTGGCCCCGGGCTCTGGCCCTGGGCGGACCCACGGGGAGCCCCGTTCCGTGCCCCGGCGTAGCGCCTTCGGCGAGCCCCACAGTGAGCCGCGGAAACGCTGATGGATCGGGGCTTGCTCCCCCTCATTGCCGCCTCGGCCCCACGCCAACTGTGACCGGGGCTGTTTATCAGACTGGGGGTGAGAGTTTTTTCTGCCTGTTTCGCAGGCCGTGGTCAGCAACAGTGCTCAACTTACCTCAGCCACCAGGCCACAGAGCGGGAGCTGGGCATGGGTAACATCGATAGCTTTGAACAGTTGCTTCATAAAATCGATCAGGATCAGCTCTATCGTACCCGGGAGGTGGCGGCACTCTTGCAGTGTTCGGTGCGCTATGTGCAACTGTTGGTGGAGCTGGGACGATTGGAAGCTTTAAGAGTAGGGCGAATGATCCGGATTCCAGGTCAGGAGTTGGTAATGTTTATTCAGAAATACAAAGATTGGGAAAGCCGGAATTGAAATTCACCGCACTCATGATCAAAGCCTATCTTACCACCGCCCAAGGCCGGCTTCACCCCGGCTTGTTGCCTACCGGTGGGTCTAAAAGGTCAGGTTGACAATCCACCGTAATTAACCTACCTTATTGCCCTATAAGACCTTTTTATTTGATTAGGTGGCTCAAGGGTAATAATAGTGTTGAGGCGGCGTCAGAAGAAGACGGAACACACCCGTGGCTGGCAACGGGTTATCCCGGTGACTGGTACGCTGGAGACCCGGGTAACGATAGATGCTCCGGATGCCTTCCAAGATAAATTAAGCCCTGAGGCCCGGGCTCGCCTGGCCGTCAGGGAGAAAACCACGGCCGAAGTATTGAAGTTTGCCCAGGACGATCCCGAAGCCGCCAGCAAGCTTTTGCGTGTCTGGCTGACCGGCCAGCCCGAAAAGAGCAGTAAGTAACCTGGAGCAACAGTTTCCCCTCAGGCGCTCAACATTCGGGTAGCAAGGCTCTCCGCGAGCCTGGTTGACCGGCGCCGGTCTGGGCTGCGGGCGACGGTCCGCGGCAGCCCGCTGAGCTGGTGATTGCTTTCGGGTCACTAAATGTCTAGCTTTAGCATTATCAACCATCTATACGGAAGTACTACTCATAAAGGAGAGGTTACATGAACGCCAAGAAAATGTTGCAGGCCTGGCTGGCCGGTTTCGTTGTGATGTACGTGATCAGCTTTGTCTGGTATTTGTTCATCATCGCCGGCTATAATGAAGCCCAATTTGCCGCTGTGGCCCGTGAGGAGATGTCCATGACCCTCATCACACTGGGCTACCTGGTGCTCGCCTTCCTGATGGCATATATCTATCCCATCGGGTTCAAGGGCGGTGCGCCGTTGCAGGAGGGCCTACGCTTCGGTGTGCTGCTGGGACTGACCGTTAGCATACCCACGGCCCTGGTCTTATCCGGCGCCTATAATATGCCTTTGGCCGCCAGCCTGATAGATGCCATCTACAAAACAGTGGAGATCACCATTGGCGCTACGGTGATGGCCCTGATCTACGGCGGCGAGGCTGCCGGCTAGCAGCTAGATACGAACTGTACTAGTGCCTCAACTTCAGGGGCGGCCAATTGGTCGCCCCTTTCTCGTGGCTGGGGGGCGCAATAAGCGCTACTCCGCCGGCGGTTCCACCCGTTTGAGCTGGTAGTTCTCGAAGTAATATTGCCCCGGGGAGTTCCCGCCCTTGTATTCCCACAGTTGGTGGTTGACGCCGAATCGGTCGTTGTGCTGGGTGCGGTGATCGGGCGCACCCAGGATGTCCTCCACCTGGGCCACCAGCATGCCGATCCGCGGCTTGGTGGGTGGCATACGGCCCCGCTCTTCACGGGCCATCCGCATCTGATCCTCCATAGCCTTACTGATTTCAGCCTGGGTAATGCCGGACAGGCGCTGCTCCAGCAACACCACTAACGAGTCCATTTCAGCCTTGCGGTCGGGGTCCAGCTCCCGTCCGAGCTTGAGCGATTGCAGCGCCAGCGCCAGGGCGGAGTGATCGGCGGCATAGTAAGCCCGTTGCAGCAGGTCTTCAGCGATGCGCACCTTATAGCCATCGATTTCCACTTTCCGGGAAGGGTCGGCGGAAATGGCCCGGTCATAGTATTTAAGGGCGGTGGTGAAATCGCTTTGGGTCCTCAGGGCGTGGCCCTGGCGGATCAACACCTCAGCCGAGAAACGCACCACCAAGTCTTCGTTCTCCGGTACTAAGTCCATGGCGATCTGCAACAGCTTACCCGTATTTTCCAACCGGCCCTGCTGTAATTGCTGGTCGGCGCGCTGCAGGTAGACGTAGCCGATTTCAGCCTTACCGGTGTCGATGGTGGCTGCCAGGGCGGTGTCCCCTCGCTGCTCGGCCTGATGGTACCATTCCAGGGCTTCCTCCAGGCGGCCTTCGTCCTGCAGAGCCCGAGCCAGATCCACCTGTTGGTAAGGCACCAGGCGTCCCGCCAGCGCCAGCAGGCGCTCCGCCCGCTTGCGGTGAACATGTCGGGGATAGTCCCCGATAAATACCCGTAAATCTTCCTCAGCCGCCATATAATCGCCGCTGTATAGGGCTCGCTTGGCCCGGTCGGCGCCGGTGGCCCGCCCACCAAACACCGGGCCGTAAGTGAATATCAGTCCCAATGATCGCTGCTGGAGCCCATCAATGGGTGAGAGCCGGTCCGGGTCATCCAACTGGGGGACATCCAACCGGCTGTAGCGCACCTCCAGGCCGATAGCGTACCGCGGGTCGTCAGCGCGGCGGCGAAAGAACTTGTAGCCCAGGGCATAATCTCTCGAAGTGCCATTCCCTTTCAGATAATTGCCGGTGATGCCGGCGCGGTAGACACTGCCGGTGGCCAACCCCCGGCTGAGCTGAAAATAGGCATACCCGCGCGCCGACCGCTGATAGTTGATCGTCAGCGTTGCCAGGCCGTGGTGGAAGATGGGGGCTACCTTGTAATTCTGACGGCCCGGGGGCCAATTGGAGGGTAAAGTATTGGCCAACGGCATCTGGTTGGTGCGCAGCGCCAGTCCCGCCATCATATCCACCACGGTGATGGGCAGAAACCGGTTGCGCAAGTTGATCTGCACCAGGTTTAGGTCATACACAAAGGCCAGCCGGGACATGATCGTGCGAATGGAAGCCACCTCGGACTCGGTGCTGTCGAGTAGAAAAACGGTTTGATCCTCTTTAAAGAAGGAGGTGGGCAGGCCGGAGAACATACCGGGTCCGCCGTAAGGTACCAGACCGCCCTTAAGCTCGAATGGGATGAACTTGACCGGGGCGCGGAATTCCAGCGGGTTGATCCACCGGTCCCAGAAGCTGATCAGACGGCCCGGCTGCCAGGGAAGTTCCTGCCCTCCGACCGGGGCCGGCAAAGCGGCCGCTCCCACCAAAACCCCAAGTAGAAGATTTCGGATGGCGCGTCTCACCGTAGCTGGGTACCAATTCAAGCAACCGGTCATAAGTTCAACTTTACTGCCGAAAATTGGTCTTTTCAATGACTGGTAAACATTAGTATAATAACTATGCTGGCAATTGAGCCGACAATTTCCCTTGATACCGCGAGATGGATTGTAACTTTCAGCGAGAACGATCCAAAAACAAAAGGTTTTTTATATACCATGGTTGATTCTGAACTATCCTTGCCCCCCTCTGGTAATGCCCAGAACCTCTCGATACTGATCTTTGACCCCGACGACGGTTATACGGAGGTGATTCATGGGATGCTTAAGCAGGAGCACGAAATCACATTCGACATACGTAAGACCGGCGCTGGTGATTTCGATAAGAATCTGAAAAATGCCGAACCGGATGTAGTGGTGCTGGGCCTGGATCTGCAAAAATCTGAGTCCATGGATTGGCTACGGAAAATCCGGGAAAAGGATGTGGCCCCGGTGGTGATACTGGCCTCCGGAGGCGATGAGCAGAGCGCCGTGACGGCCATGAAGAGGGGGGCCTACGATTACATCCCCAAAGCTTACCTGACACGGGACCAGCTCACCAAGTCGTTGATCAACGCCCGGGAAAAATGGCGGCTTTTAAAGGAAACCGAACGCTTGCAGGCCCGCCTGCAATACATGGCCATGTACGATGCCTTAACTGAAACGCTATCGCGGCGGGCACTGATCCAGCAGCTGGAAGCGGAAATCCAACGGGCCAGACGGCATTCCCGGCAATTCTCAATCCTGATGCTGGACATAGATCACTTCAAAAATGTGAATGACACTTACGGTCATATCGCCGGTGACGCCGTGCTACGGGAATTGGCCCTAACCTTGAATGCCACCACCCGGCGCAGCGATTACGTGGGGCGTTACGGTGGGGAGGAGTTTATGGTGCTGCTGCCGGAAACCCCGCTGGAAAAAGCCGCTCTGCTGGCGGAAAAGCTCCGTAAGGCAGTCAGTCTGTTGGTGGTCCAGGCCGAGGGCCACACCATAGAAAATACAACCATCAGTCTGGGTGCCGCCGGCTTTGAAGACGACCCTTCGGTGGAATCGTTCATCAATCGTAGTGATAAGGGGCTGTACAAAGCCAAGAAGAACGGGCGCAACCAGGTGCAGTATGGCCCCTCCAGAAAGGACTGATTTCCGAACTCCGCCCGCCCCTTTTGGACTTTTCCTTTAAACGTCAGGCGGATAATCAGGCATTACGGCAATCGGTGAGTAGTAACACCAGCCCTGAAACGGCCGCCAGCTATCAGCGTGTTCTATGGGTGGCCTTCGGCCTGAATACCGCTTTCCTGCTGGTGGAGACGGCTGGGGGCCTGCTCACCGGGTCCATAGCCTTACTGTCGGACGCCGGGCATATGCTGACCGATGTAGGCGCCATCGGCCTGGCGCTGTTCGCCGGCTGGCTGGCCCGTAAACCCAAAGATACCCAGCGCACATACGGCTACCTGCGGGCGGAAATTCTGGGGGCCCTGATAAACAGCGTGATGCTGATCCTGATCTGTGCATATATCCTGGTGGAAGCCTATCAGCGCGTCGGCCATCCCCAGGCTGTACCGGGTTTGCCGGTGCTGGTGATTGGCGCTCTGGGATTGTTGGTGAACCTGGGCAGCGCCTATTTTTTGCGTCACGGCCACCGGACCAACCTTAACCTGGAAGGTGCCTACCTGCACATGCTGGCTGATGCCTTGGGGTCCGTCGGCGCTATGGTGGCCGGAACCGTGATACTGCTCACTGGCTGGACCCAGGCGGATACCCTGGCCAGTGTGCTGATCGCCGGACTGATACTCTATGGCGGTTGGCGCTTGCTGCTGAAATCGATCGATATTCTGATGGAAGGGACCCCGCCTGAAATCGATTTCACCGAAATCGAGACCGCCCTCAAAACCCGGGAACATATCACCGATATCCACGATTTACATATTTGGACCATTTCCTCAGGCGTATTAGCCTTGAGCGCCCATATTGAGGTCACCGACGAATGCGCGATCTCCGGGCACTGGTCTGACTGCCTGAAAGCTACTCAACAATATCTGCGGGACCAGTGGGGCATTGAACATACGACTTTGCAGACGGAACCACCGGCCTTTCGTCGACAGAATGCCTGACGCCCCGGTCCGGCTCAGGCCTGCGTCATGGGTGCTGCTGTTGGCGCTGTCGGTGGTTGGGGCCCAGGTTCCACCGGGGGCACTGGTGATCACCCGCCTGCAATATGGCGGCGGTGGCGACTGGTACGCCGACCCCAGCTCACTGCCCAATCTGATCGCATTCACCAAGCAGGCCACGGGCATCACCATCGCCGCCGCTGAGGCGCGGGCCAAAATCGGTGACGATACCTTCCAGGAAAGCACTTACCTGTACCTGACCGGCCACGGCAACGTACAATTCAGCGCTGAGGAAGTCGTCCAACTGCGGGCCCATCTCCAGGCCGGAGCCTTTCTGCACGCCGATGACAACTATGGAATGGACCAGTCGTTCCGCCGGGAAATGAAAAAGGTATTTCCCGACAAGGACTGGGTGGAGTTGCCTCCCGACCACCCGATTTTCAACCTGGTTTTCCCTTTCCCCGATGGTCTGCCGAAGATCCACGAGCACGATAATCAGCGCCCCCAGGGTTTGGGCTTGTTTCACGAAGGCCGGCTGATGGTATTTTATACCTTCGAGTGCGATCTTGGTGATGGCTGGGAGGACCCCCAGGTCCACGATCTGCCGCCTGAGCTGCGCCAGGCCGCCCTCCGGATGGGGGCTAACATCATCGCCTATACCCTGAGCCGGTGATGGAAGCGCGCTTTATCCGGCAGACCTTGCGGCGGGTGCGGACGCAACTGGCGCGCATGACGCTGCTGTACGACCTGTGGCTGGCGGGTCTGATGTTTGTCACCCTGGGAACCACCGCAGTCTGGTACGAGAAAACCCTGTATCTGCCCGCCAAGATTCGCACCCTGGTAATGCTCGGGCTGATGTATCTGACTCTGGTGCTATCGCTGGTGATGATCCTGCGGTGGCTGGGCCTCTGGCGGGGCTGGTGGCCCTGGGTGAGCATCCGGGCTCTGGCCGCCCGGGTGGGTCGCCGGTTGGGAGAGGAGACCGACCGGTTGCTCAACGCACTGCAGCTGGAGGACGGCCTGGTGTTGAAGCCTGACGCGCCTAATGCGGATTTAGTGTCAAGATCGGTGGGTCTGGTCGCGGATCAGCTGCGGCGGCTCGACCTGGGTAGTCTCACCCCACGGCGCTATCGGCCACCGGTATGGCTGGTTCGGGTGCTGCTACTGGCAGTGGTACTGGCCTGGGTGTCCGCGCCGCGGGGCATGTATCAGGCCACCAAAAGGCTCAGGCACCCGGGAAAGGAGTCTCCCACGCCCACCCCCTTCATCCTGCTGTCGGTCAGTGGCGACCGGGAAGTGCTGGGAGGCGACACGGTGGAAGTAGTCTTTACCGCTTTTGAGGCCTCGCCACCGGAGATCGAAGTGGTGTGGTTTAACCAGCAAGGCCGGGGCCGTACCGTCCTGGTCGGTTTGCATCAGGGCCGCTTCGTGCACCGATTCATGGAAATCCGCGATGATGTGACTTACTATGCCCGTTTCCGCAACCCAAACTGGTTTTCCCATTGGGAAGAGGTCCGCTCCGAAGCCCACCATATTTCCCTCACCGACCGGCCAGTCATTCAAAGCCTCAGCTTTTTGATCACGCCCCCGGCCCATACGGGCGAGGCTACTTATAAGCTCGGAGGCAATGTGGCCGACATATCCGCCCTGGGTGGAAGCCGGGTGGCCTTCACAGCCGCCACCAACTTGCCGCTGACCGAGGCCCTGTTGCACCTTGGGGAGGAGGAGTTGCCCCTGGAGATTGACGAGACCAGGGTCCAGGGAGAATTTGTCCTGGAAGAATCCACCACCATGTTCATTACCGTCCGTGACCGCCGGGACGTAACCAATGCTGATCCCATCCAGTACCGGTTCACCAGCCTGGTGGATTATCCCCCGACCCTCACGGTGATCATGCCTCTGGTGGACGTGGAGCTGGATGAGGCCATGCTGTTACCCATCCAATTCGATGTTTCCGACGACTATGGCTTCAGCCAGGCCCAGATCACTTATGAGATTCGCAAACCGCAGTATCTCTCCCAGGATTACCAGATTTATACCCGCGATATACCGGAACTTGCGGCCGACCGCCGCAGTCAGCGCATCACCCACCTGTGGGATCTGGGTCCCGTCGGACTGATGCCCGGTGACGAAGTTCATTTCCACCTGGAGGTTTACGATAACAACGTGGTATCGGGACCGGGTAAAGCGGTTTCCGCCACCCTGGTAGCCCGGGTACCCACCCTGACCGACCTGTTCGCCCAGGTGGCTGATCGTTCCGCTCAATCCGTCACCGCCACTGAAGGGATGCTGGAGGAATTGGAAAAGGTGCGGTCACTGCTGGAGGAGATGGAACAAAATCTGATGGAAGAGAACCAGGTGTCCTGGGAGCAGCAGCAGAAGGGCAAGGAAGTGTTCCAGACCCTGCAAGAAGTGCTGGACCAGCTGGAACGGGTGCAGCGGGAAATTCGTGAGATGGGAGTTAAATCTGAGGACAACCAGCTCTTCAGCCCGGACCTGCTTCGGAAGTATGACGAACTCCAGAACTTGCTTGAGCAGATAATGAGCGCCGACCTGGAGGAGGCCATGAATCGGTTGCGGGAAGCACTGGAGAACATGGATCCTGAGCAACTCAGGCAGGCCCTGCAGAACCTGCAGTTCCAGGCCGACGAGTTCGAGGCTCAGCTGGATCGATTCCTGGACATATTCCAGCGCGCCTTGGCGGAGCTGAAAATGGACGAGGTGGTGCGGCGACTGGAGGAACTGGTCGCGGTGGAGGAGGAGCTGTTGCGGGACCTCGATTCTGCCCCTCTGCTGGAAAGTACCGCGGATGATCAAGCCGGCGCAGATGAGGAGTCTGACCAGGAAAACCGCCGTCGATTGCAGGACCTGGCGGCCCGGCATGCCGAACAGGAGCGTTCGCTGCAAGCTTTACGATCCACCATGCGTGAAACCGCCCAGTTGATGAAGCCCTACAGCTCCGCTGCCGCCGACAGACTGGGTGAGTTGCCCGACAACCAGTTGGCGCGGGATACGCAAGACGGGCTGGCCCGCGGTACGCGCTCGATGCAGGCCGGCGACTGGGAAAGCAGCAACGCCGAACTGGATCGCGGTACCGAACAACTGAGCCTCATGCACCAGGAGGCAACCGATATCCAGGATCAGTTCCAGGATGCCACGGTCAGCGAAATGATGGCCCGTTTCCAAAGGGTGCTGAGCGGCGTCTTGACTACTTCCATGCTGCAGGAAGATCTCCACGCTCAAACTGCCCGGATGCCGCGCAGTTCGCCCCGCGTCCGCGAGGCCGCCGAGGAGCAGCATAACCTGGTTAAGGCGCTGTCCCAGGTGATCCAGCAGCTGATGGCCTTGAGCAGGCAATCTTTCAATATAACACCGGAAATGGGGCGGGCTGTAGGCCAGGCCAACGCCGCCATGCACAACTCGGTGGAGCAGTTGGAGAGCGGAAATATGCGGGAGGCCACCGACAGCCAGCTGAGCGCCATGACCGCACTCAATGAAACCGCCGTGGCCCTGAACAATGCCATGCAGGTTATGATGCAGAGCGGCTCGGCCTCCGGATACGAGCAATATCTACAACGCATGCAGAATCTTTCCCAGGGACAGCAGGGATTGAACCAGCAGACCCTCAGTATGCAGCTGGGACAGATGGCCGCCATGTCGCAGGCGGAATTGATGCGCCGGCTCCAGGCCCGCCAGCGGCAACTGGCTCAGGCCTTAGAAGAAATCCTGAATGACTACCCCTCACAATCCGGGGGGAAGCAGGGGGGATTGGGCCAGGCCCTGCAGGACATGGAAGAGATAATCAAGGATTTTCAGCGACGCCGGGTAACCCGCCGCACCCTCGACCGCCAGCAGCGGATTCTCAGCCGAATGCTGGATCATCAGAAATCGCTGGCGGTGGATGATTTCAAGCAGGAACGCCAGGGTCGCGCGCCGACGGAGAGATTTACTTACGCTGGACCGTTGAGTCTGCAGTCCGACCAGGGCCAGCGGGAGGATGCCATCATGCAGGCCATGGACAAAGCGTTGCGGGAGGGCTATTCCCAGGAATACCAACGCATTATCCAGCACTATTTCCGCCGGCTGGCGGGACAAGCAGATGCCCGGAAATAATCGCTCATGATCCTTTCAAAACAGACTGGGATTGTGCTGTTGATCGCCGGGCTGCTGGGGCCGGCGGCGGGCCAAATCACCCCGGAGCGCCTCGCCGCCCGCCAGGCTGACAATCAATTCAAACTGGCCATGCAACTCGAGCAGGCCGGGAACGTGCCGCAAGCCCAGGCTATCTATTCCGACCTGGTGACCCAGTTTCCCGGTAATTCCAAGTTCTACTTACGCTATAAGCGCCTGCTACGAACCAGCGGACAGTACCTGGAGCTGTTGACGGTGCTGGAGGTACACTTGCAGAGCTACCCCGATGATATCCAGAGTCAGGTGGAAGTGGGAGAAACCTACTTGGCCCTGGGGCGGTCCACCGATGCCCTGGCGACCTGGGAAGCGGTATTGGATCGTTTTGCCGGCAACACCACCGCCGAACGCCTGGTGCTGAGCCGTCTGTTCACCAGTGATCTGGCCGAGGAGGGCCAGACCGTTTTAGCGCGCCTCCGACAGGCCAAGGGCGATTCCGGTTTTTTCGCCCTGGACATGGGCCGGCTCTATGCCGCCCGCCTCAATTACGAGCAGGCCACTGACGAATTCCTCCGTCACTTGGAGAACCAGCCGCGAGCCCTTCTCAACGTAAGTAACCAGTTGCTCAGGTTCCCCCAGGAGCCGGAAATGCTGGTGATGCTCCGCGAAAAGCTGGGCGGGCACGGCACCTCAATAGCCCTGCGGATACTGGCCAAGGTTGAGTTCCGGCACCGCAACTTCGGCCAGGTGGTGGAGCTGCACCGCCTGCTGGAGACTCCCCACCAGGAACGTCTCGCCCTGGCCCTTGATCTGGTGGACGAACAGGAGTACGCACTGGCCCAGGAACTGATGCAGGAGATCCTGGCCGATAAGAACGCCCGGCCCTTCCATGAACAGACGCTGATGGAGCTGGCCGGCGTCTTTCTGGCTCGTAGCCAGTTGCAACAGCAGAGCCTGGTACTGTCTGGTTTCTATCCCGCCAACCGTTTCTTCGTCCTCCCATTCATCCAGGTGGCTGAGCCGCAATTGGCCCCCTTGCGCCAGGCCATGGCACTCTACGATTCCCTGGTGAGTACCTGGCATAATCCCCGAGCGCGGTTAGAGCTGGCCGGTATCAAGTATCGGATACTGGACGACTTCGATGGAGCCCTGCTGGACCTGCGGGCCGCCTTGAGCTCCCGCCAGGCCCGCGCGATTCAACCGGAAATCTACTTGCGCATGGTGGATGTCCTGGTTGCCAGGGGCGACCTGGGGGCCGCAAACAAGGCCCTTCAGGAAGGGTTGAAGCGGGCCAAGACCAGGGAGCAGCTCACCCAGGTGGAACTCAAGACTGTGGATCTCCTGTTTCTAACCGGCGACCGGGACTCGCTCATGGCTCACGTGGGAGGGCTGCTGGCCACCATTGGTCCGGCCGAACCGGCCTTCAACGACCTGCTGGAATTGGCCGGCCTGGTGGGACGCTTCGGGGACCGGCCCCGGGAGTATCAGGCGCTGGTAGCCTGCGAGCGCCTGGTGCACCGGAACCGCCGCAGCGAGGCCATAAACATCCTGGCGGCCGCCCTGGTCGATGAGTATACATCGGTCTCGCCCATACTTCAGTACCGCCTGGCACACTTGCATGCCCTGCAGGCCGAGTATAAGGTGGCGGAGATGCTGGCCATGACCATCTCAGGTGAATCGGAATTTATCGAACTGGGTTTGCTGCTGGCAGCCGAGATCGCCGACTACCTGGTGCGGGACACCGGCCTGGCTTCGGCCCGCTATCTGGCCTTCATGGACAACTATGCCCTCAGCATCCACCACGATACCGTGCGGCGGCGCTACCGGGTGCTCAACCCCGAGCAGAACTGAGGCCGGCGGCATGACCGCGCGGGTAGTGCTGATAATCCTGCTGCTGGCTGGTACCCTCCATCCGCAGAAGCTCCTGATCCCCATGGACCAGGGCCAGAGCGACCACTTGAAGGCCTACGGCGTCACATTCTGGTTCTTGAAACAGGGCCATACCGTTGAGTGGCTATTGAACTACCGGGGGGGATCGTTCCTGGCGGACGCCACGCCGGCGCTGGTCCGCGAGTGCCAGGTGCGCGGTGTGTTGATGGAGCCGGTGGACGCCGCCAGCCTGGGGGCTATATTAGCTACTATCGAGAGCAGCAATATGGACGTGGTGCTGTTGGAGAAGGCCCCCCGCATCGCCGTCTACTCGCCGCCCAACAAACAGCCCTGGGACGACGCTGTCACTCTGGCGCTGGCCTATGCCGAAGTGCCTTACGCTACCATCTATGATGATGAGGTGCTCACCGGTGATCTGACCCGCTATGACTGGCTGCACCTGCACCACGAGGACTTCACGGGCCAGCACGGCAAGTTCTGGGGCGCCTACCGCAATGCCCAATGGTACCGTGAACAGGAGGCCTCCTACCAGGCCCTGGCCCGGCAGCACGGTTTCCCCCATGTACCGGCCCACAAGAAGGCGGTGGCTTTGAAAATCAAGCAGTTCGTTGTGCGGGGGGGGTTCCTGTTCGCCATGTGCTCGGCCACCGACAGCTGGGACATCGCCTTGGCGGCCCAGCAGCTGGATATCGCCGGCGTGCCCTTCGATGGTACCCCCGCCGACCACCAAGCCCAGGGCAAACTCGATTTTGGCCAGGCGGTGGCCTTCGAGAATTACCAGCTGATCACCGATCCGGGGGTGTACGAATACTCCAGCATCGATATTCCACCCAGCAACAACCCCGGCCCTCGCTCAGCCGACAGCGACTACTTCACCCTGTTCGAGTTTGCCGCCAAGTACGACCCGGTGCCCACCATGCTGACCCAGAACCACGTGGGGGTGATCAAGGGCTTCATGGGTCAGACCACCAACTTCCGGCGCAGTACGTTGAAGAAGAGCGTGGTAATATTAGGCGAGCGGGAAGGTACCGAGGAGGTGCGCTATATCCACGGTAATGTGGGACAGGGCACCTTCACATTTCTAGGCGGCCACGACCCCGAGGACTACCAGCATTTCGTGGGCGACCCGCCCACCAACCTGGCCCTGCACCCCAATTCTCCCGGCTACCGGCTGATACTCAACAATGTCCTGTTCCCCGCCGCCCGGAAGAAGGAGAGGAAGACTTAGGAAGTAAGAAAAGACATTGTGATTCTAGATTAAATGGCGGTACTTTATGCGCGTGCGTTCAATAATACGAACTATTGCTCGGCGGTCAAGGCCAGTACTTATCCATGCAGGAACCGTGATACTGCTCGTTTTAGTATTTCGCGCTGTTAGAATCATAGTAAATTTCAGTATGCATGATGGCCACGCGAAGACTATCGTACTGCTGACGGACGATTTTATCACTGCTGTGGTTTGTATCATGTTCGCACTCTTTTTCATAAAAGAAATTTGGGAGGTACTTAGGCAAAATGGATCGTCGTTCCTCTTGGCAGTGTGAATTCGTTCGGGTCCTTCGACTATACTTCTTGGTGGCAGTTGCTGTTATTCCCGTTGGAGTGATATATGCAATGTTCACAATTTTCGTGTGGAATCACTGGATTGTTACTATCTTTGCTCTTGCATTAGGACTATTTTGCGGCGTACTCATATGGGGACGCGCAGAATCAATGGCTGAAGATGCCGCAGGCCCAATTGAATTCAGCCTCTTGAGTGGAGCCGCTGCGCAAGATCATGAATTATTACCGCCTCTAGTGCTTAGAGACAACCTAGTATCATATATCGAGAGAAGGTATATAGATCGACATACCAGCGGATTAAAAGAGGTCGATAAATACGCCAACGGCAATAAAACAACATCTTCCACTTTTAATTATGCCACCTAAGATGGTGCCAGCTTAAGGAGAGGCGATGAGTTTTCCAGACATTGAAGTCTGCGTTATATGTGAAGAAGTAAGACGCGAACTAGGTGGAAAGTCCACAATCATAGGATTTTATGGTCTTACCCCAAATGTTGATATTATTTTCAAAGATATTAAATTGCCCCTTGATCGAATTTCATTCTTTCTAATTGGTGGCGCTGGTGAGGGCAACTTTAAAATATCATTCGAGCTTTTGAACAAAGAGGGAACTAGCTTCGTTAAAACACCTGAAGGAACAATACAGATTGATCTCACGAAAAGGAAAACATTTCTTAATTTCTCGCTAGCGAACCAAAAATTTCCTGGACCCGGGACCTATAGTATCAGACTTAATGTTGATGGTAGAACCAAATACGAGAGCACTTTTGAGGTTCTACAAGGAACTGAAAATGATTTTATTTAACTAGGGTAAAGTCCCAGTTTAGCTACTGATATTACTAATATTGGACCATGCAGCGCGAAATCTCTTCTTCAAGGAGCATGAACATCCTCACGCCCCCTTTCTGATCATTTTTTCTCCCAGCCGTGAGCGCCTGAGTTAACCTGCAAACGATTCATTTTTCTTCTTTGCCCAACCATTTATGGCTGAGCAAAAAAGGCAATCACAACCAACCCCGCCGCTAGCGGGATTATATTCAGCATCGAGCCCCGCCTGTGGCGGGATTCCATCGAGTATCGAGCCCCGCCCTGGCCCTGGGCGGAGACTCGCCGTACCGGCTCCGCCGAGGCCCCACGGGGAGCCCCGGGCAGGCCGTTCGCGGGATTCCATCCAGCATCGTGTTGGCAATCTAAAACGCTTCCCCCTTCTTCTCCCGCAGCTGGCTCCCCACCGGTCGAATGCGTCCCCAAATGGAGTATACCAGCCCCACGGTGGCCCCTACCTGCAGAATGGACATGATAAAACCCGCCAGTCGCAGTCCCTGGTAGCCGGGGAAACCGGATATTACCTCGGCCCCAAAGCGCAGGAGGGTACTGGCGGTGAAAAGCCAATAAAGCCCCAGAATTACCCCCGGTTTGTACTTGGTGTCGTCCTTGGTCGGCCGGGGGAAGAACCAGACGGCCACCCCCAGGATCATCATCAGCATCCCGCCCATCAGCAGAACGTGGGTATGGGCCGCTACCAGGGTGTGCGGCACCACCCAACTAAAAATTGGGGCGGCGTACAGGTAAAGCCCGGCCAGCAGGCCCAGGATGAAGAAGAAAAAGGCGGTCTTGATGAAATACCGAGCGGTGGAGAACATGGCCGGATTCCTTCGTCTTGAATTATGTTTCTACCTGTTGTCAGAATAATGTGAGCGTATCAGGCCGAAACTAAACGAGGCAGCTCGTTTCTCCAAGGTTTTGTTTCCTTCGCATCGGAAGCACCTCTCACATAATCCCCCAGTGATATCATTTCTCGCGTGTACCTTAATTAAATCGGTAGATAAAAACCAGAAACTAGAAACTCGTAACTAGAAACTCTCTCTCCCCGCCTTGGCATTCCCCGCCCCATGCGCCTAATTTCACCGGCCATGTCGGTGGTTCCGCCTAAATATCGCCGCTTTATCGTGCTACTTACCACACTGGGACCGCTCCTGATGCAGGGCTGTGCTGCGGTCAAGGGGCCTTCGGGGGGGCCGAAAGACGAGACCGGGCCGGTGGTGATCCGGTTGGAGCCGCCCAACCTCAGCCGCCAGATCGACCCCCGGGAATCGATCGAGATTTATTTTGACGAATTGGTGGATCCCCTATCCATCCCCGGGTCGGTAATCTTCACCCCAGAGGTGGACTTCACCACCAAGGTCAAGGGGCGGCGGGTGATCATCACACCGGCCGAGCCGCTGGCCGGTAACCAGACCTACGTGCTCACACTGCAGCGTGGTATCCGGGACTACCAGCGCAATAAACTGTCCCAGTCCCAACAGTACGTGTTCAGCACCGGGGGGGAGATTCCTACCGGCCGAATCGAGGGACTGGTGCTGGAAAGCAATCCTAAGTCGATTACGGTGGTGGGGCTGTTTGTCCCCAGCGACAGCAGCGCGGACTACGACCTGTTTCAGAGTGTCGACCTGGCTGATGATGAGCGGTTTTCTTTCTCCTATCTGACGAACGGCCGCTACCGGGTGGTGGCGGTGGAAGGAGGCCTGGCCGATTTTCCAGCCGGCATCAATCGGCGCCGCTACGCCCTGCCTCCCGAAGAACCGCTGGTGGTGCAGGGTGATACAGTCGGGGTGCGGATGCTGTTGTCCTCGCCCCTGGCTCAACCCCAGATTCAATCGCTGGAGTGGGTGACTCCCACCTACCTGGCCATCACGTTCGATACTCCTTTCGGCGAGGCGCCCCCGCCAGCCGGCCTGTATGCTACCCAGAGTGCAGCCACCTGGGGCTTTGTGGTGTTATCACCGGACTCCGATTCCACAGTGGTGGACCTGGGGGAGGGATATACCCAATTGGGAGAACCGTACCGCATTGAGCCCTTTGTCCTGCCCGGCCCGACGATGGAGGATACTTTGCAGCCCCAGGTGAGCGTTAAGGGAAAGCTCGTGCGC